>Ga0209915_1001025_pt1 | contig 46744 bp, 53 predicted proteins | sample ThiBiot_750_plan_FD_183952 | JGI IMG/M metagenome (GOLD analysis project Ga0209915, IMG submission 183952) | Wastewater bioreactor microbial communities from Cape Town, South Africa - Thiocy_cont_750_plan (SPAdes) | ecosystem: Engineered > Bioreactor > Thiocyanate-remediating > Anaerobic-Aerobic... | reverse complement strand
GATCGCTTACGGCCATACCACGTTGAATACACCAGTTCTCGTCCGATCACTGAAGTTAAGCAACGTCGGGCTCGGTTAGTACTTGGATGGGTGACCGCCTGGGAATACCGAGTGTCGTAAGCTTTTTGTTTTTATAAATAAAACTTCAGTGATCGGACAAGAACTGATGCATTCAACGGTTTCTTTTATTTCTCATTCACTAGCTTAATTGATAAAATCGAATCCATTCTAATTCCATTCGTTTTGGAAAAATATTTTCATCAATATCTCGTTGACCTTCCCTACAAAAATTAGCTCAAATAAAGATTTTATGAAATAAAAGCGGATTATTTACCATGATTCACCAACAGCAATATTAACTAAAATAAAAAAAGTTTCTATCGAAAGGCCTAAATGAAAGATAAAAAAGATAATCTTACCATTCTTGCCAATCATGTGACTGTTTATTCGAGATTAGAACTCGTTGAGAAAATGGATAACAAATATTTCCAATCTGTCTGAATACCAATCAAGTGTATATATCTTAAAATTATATCGCAACAATTAGGAATGTGAGTGCCATTTGTTGGTTGACTATTTTTCATATGATTAAATCTACCATCCAAATTGAAATTGCTGGCCATAGTCCACGTCCAATTGGTAATTTTACTTCTGTCGAATATGTTTATTTACTTGTAAACGACCATAAGTCCATGAAGCTTTTAATTTCAATCTAGCTGATGTAAATCGACAACCGTCATAATTTTCACGACGTGCTTCAACATGGAGCAATAACCTTTAATTTTCATCAGATATTTTTTGAAAAACAAAACGACCTGATTCAGTTAAATCATCTGAATGCCAAGGTCCATATGGTTTTGATGAACTAATACCAGATTTCAATGCCGATGTAGTTTCATCTTTATCATTGACAGACCAATTACACCAACTGAGATAATTCGAATTCATAAATTGAATCCATTTTTCGGATTTCTGTAAGTCAAGATTTCCATTTCCTGATGCATCGCATGTACCCCATTCAGTAACAAAAATAGCAATGCCATGATTTAAAGCTGTTTGAGCTTTCAATCGTAATTCATCTCGATGAGATCCTGCATAAAAATGTAAAGTATATGCAATATTTGTAAAGTCATTTATTCGATCTTGAGCAGCAATATCAACATCTTGACACCAAGTCGATGTTCCAACAATAATTAAATGATTCGCTCCTGTTTGACGAATACCGTGGATTATTGTTTCTGCATACGTTTTTATTTCTGACCAACTTTGATTTTCCGGTTCATTATAAATTTCAAATATTACATTTGCAACATTTTTATATTTAGTAGCCATTGAAATAAAAAATTCGCGAACTTCATTTTTATGATCAACAGCATCATGTGCATGCCAATCGATAATAACATAAATATTATTAGCAATGGCTGCATCAATAACAGTTGTAATTTGTTCATGTCTATCATTTATTAAATAATCGCCTATAGCAGCTCGAACAACAGTACATTGAATAGTCTTAGCTAAATATTGAATTGTTTTGGCATTATAAAATGCAGTTGACCATTGGCTCCAAAAAAGACTCATTCCTTTGAGTTGAACAGGATTGTTATCCTTGTCAAGAATTCTATTGCCTTGCACATGTAAAGCACCGTACATAGTCACCTTTGATGATTCATTTAAAAGATTTTCAACACTAGAAATTGTCTGTCATGTATGTTTTCGAGTGACATCTGCGAGTATAAGCCATGTTGTTTGAATAAAACACTTTCCTCCGACATACCAATGGTTAATTGATCCGATCGTCTTATTCTTTTTTACATTCATTTTCTTCTCTCTCTTCTCTTCTTTTTTTTTCTATTTTATCCCGTTGGCATACACCTCTACTACCTTATTAAATGTTTGGACGTTATTTTTATACCACAAGGTGAACGATTGTTGTTTATTTTTTCTTTCCTCTCACGAAATTCGATCTCAAACATGAGAATGAGAGAAAGAAACGAGAATAAGAAAGAATGATTGTTTCGTTCTATTCTAGATATTGACGTAAAAATACTCATCGTTAGACTTTAGTTTTTTTTATTCGATGATGAGATAATAACAACAGAAAAAAAGATAATTCGTCAATGGCAGGTATGTAAATATACGTCACAACGAAACAAAATAATAATAAAAATGTGTCAATAGGCGATTGGAGAATCAGTGCCGAGGATCGTGTGAAGTACGATTCTTATTTTCAACAATGTAATCCAATTCAAGGTTATGTAACAGGTGATCGAGCGAGAAACTTTTTTGTTCAATCTGGTTTACCAGCAGATGTTCTTCGAAAAATCTGGGATCTTTCCGATTTAACAACCGATGGTCGATTAGATAAACGTGAATTTACTATTGCTTGTCATTTAATCTCATCCCAAGTATACAATCATTGAATATGTTACCTTTTGAATTACCTTCAATTTTAGGTTCAAAAGAAATGTCCACTTCCTCCTACTCTCCCACCTACACTTCTTTCCGATGCAATAATTGCCACTAGTAATGGTCTACCACAACCAATGCCATCACTTTCAACTACTCGTAAGTATTCGAATCATTTCGAAACTTCAATAAGTTCATTGTTATTCAAAAGGTCCATCATTTTTCTGGAGTGGTAAGATACGTATATATCTATCTATCTAAATAGACTGCATAACGCTTGTTGTTTAACTCATTCGTTTACCCCGCCTTCTTTTCTTTTCTTTTGTTATTAAAATCAACTAATGATTTATTCATTTTTTTTGTTTAGCTCCCAGTCAACCATTAATACCTGGGTAAATAAACTAAACAAACATGTCAGGTTCGATTTATTTTTAATGATTTCTTTTTTAGCCAATCGATTCGATCTGCTGTCGTTCCTTCGCCGACAATCACGCCAACAATTCGTTCGAAATATCTTCAACAATTTCATTCATTAGTCGATGTTTCCAAAACCAATGGATTTATGACTGGTTTACAAGCCAAAAATGTCCTTCAACATACGGGCTTATCTCAAACGTTACTTCATCAAATTTGGTTTGACCTTTGCTTCTTCGTTTTCTTTTTTTGTTGAATTGAATCAATCGTTTCTCTCTCAATGTAGGAGTCTAGCTGATAACGATAAAGATGGTCGTTTAACAGCCGATGAATTTGTTATTGCAATGCATTGTTGTGATATTATTCGTTCTGGACAAAGTCTACCAACACGTTTGCCAGATGAATGGCTTAGAAATGGCACGCAAACTCCACTGGCTAAATCGGCTGTATCTCCGTCGACATTTTCGAGTTTAAGTCCAGTTATTGTCAATGATGAAAATCATTCGCCTGAAACAAGTGAAAACGAACGAAAGAATAGCATTGTAACATATGAAGAAAAACGGCAAATGAATTATGAAGCTGGACATAAGGAATTGGAACGTCGACGGCAAGTTCTTCGAGAACAAGAAGAACGCGAACAACGTGAACGTGAAGAACGAGAACGTAAACGTGAATTCGAATTACAAAAACAGAAAGACGAACAAGAACGTAGAAAACAATTGGAACATGAACGTCAATTAGAACGACAACGACAAATCGAACAACACAAAGAAGAAGAACGAAGAAAACTATTTGAACAACGTGAGGTACGAAGTTAAACATGACAAATCTTCAATTATTTCATCTGCATAGATCAGGAGATCACGTCTTTGAATATGTAATAGGACGAGTTTGAGTCATATCTATGCGAAATTAAACTTCATATCATCTTTCTCGTCACGCGTTATGCATGAATAAGAAAAATGATTCGTTCGGTTATCTTGATTTCATTTTTTGTTCTAATATCATTCATATTTGTTCAAAGAAAAGAAAACCAAACAAAAAATTTGTTTTTTTTGCTCTATTTTTAGGCTGCACGAAAAGAAATGGAACGTAAAAGTCGTCTCGAATGGGAACGTCAACGTATGCAAGAACTATCGAATCAAAAATCTCGTCTTCTCGAACAAATCAACGATCTTAAATCTCGTGAGAAAGCACTTGGATTAGAATTGCAAAGTATGGATGATACAATGCAAACATGTCAAACTAAACTTCAACAAACGAATACAAATATTCAAACAATCGATCAGACAATTGACGATATGCAAAAACGGATGTTACAAGAACGAACTCAATTGACGAATTTCGAACAACAGAAAAAAGATTTAACGATGAAATTTCATCGAATACAAACCGAACGAGATTCAATTGACACATCAGCCAAACACATGAATCAATCGAAAGAATTTGGCAAGAAAACAAATGAGTTCGATCAGATGAAATTCGTACAATTGCAATATGAAAATGTTAAACAAGAAAATTCGAGAATTGACGAACAAATAACAACAATGACACAGCAATGTAAACAATATCAAAATCAAATGGAAGTTCGTAATTTCGAGGATATTTGGAAAATATTTTTTTCTTCTTCTTTCGTAGCAACTTCGAAAACAATTAACACAACTTGAACAAGATGCTAAAAATAAAAAGCCAACGGAAGTTTCTTCTCCACCAGTTTATTGTAAGTAAACATCTCTTGCTAAATGATGATTCGCTCTTCTGGGAATAAAACCAATCTTGCTCTCAAAATTAAATTCTTCTTTTTCGCAGCTAATTACGATCAATTTCATGCTTCCAATGATTTCAATACTGTGAATGTCGATCCGTTTCAAACAGTCGATCCATTTGCTAATCCATCTGATATAGGTTCACCTACAAGTCAACCCAATCATGATTGGTTTCAATCATCAACAGCAACAGCAGCAGCAACAGCGAATACCGTTCATGATCCATTTGCGAATAAAAAAGCCACGCCCAAGAAAGTCTCAACTGTTGACCCATGGAGTGATTCAACCAGTACGAGCAATGGCAACGGTTGGGCTGCGTTTAATCAAACAAATTCAACGCTTATCGAATATCGAGCTTTGTACGATTACAAACCCGAACGTGACGATGAAATAGCAATGAAAATGGGCGATATCATCTCAGTAAATCATCGAATATCAAAAGCACATTTCTGAATGTACACATTTCTCCTAGGTTGATCCAAGTCAACAGCAAGATGAAAATTGGTTGTTCGGTAAAATTGGAAATAATGTTCAAGGATATTTTCCAGCAGCTTATGCCGAACGTGTTTCATCAACAACAACCAACGGAAATACTCCCGATACAAATTCAATATTAGCATCAGGCTCATGGGCCGTTGCTCTAGCTGATTATACAGGCAAAACTGTTGATAAACATTTATCATTTCAAAAAGGCGAAATGATTCTCGTACGTGAACAAAAAGATGCAACTTGGTACAGTGGACAACTTCGTGGCAAGGTTGGTTTTGTTTTTGTTTATTTAAAATTTGATTGATTTGTTTTATAATCGATTAGATTGGATGGTTTCCAAGAAATCATGTTCGACCAGCAACAGATCTCGAAATACAAAATAATAAAAATACAACTATTTCACCATTGAGTTCACCGACAACACCCAGTGAAAACGGAATCGGTAATATAAATATTCGTTGTTTTGTTATTCTCAGTCAATCCTAACGAGTTCATTGAGAGACAGAGAGAGTAAACTTTCTAGTTAATATTTAGCTTGGCGTCAGGCACCAACACTTCCAACAATACGTAAGTCTCGACGCAATCTGTCTTGTTTTTTTTTCGGTTACGGGATAATGAATGATATTTCTACTTTTTAAAAATCGAAATATTTGATTTCAGCTGCTTATTGTTATCCTTTTTTGTTCTGTTAATAAGTAGCGCGATTAAACAAAATAATCCTTGCTTCTTGTCTTTTGTGAGGTCGGCAAAAGATCGAATATATAATTTTGCATGTTTTCATTGGAGAAAAATGAGAAACTAACGATGAATTCTATTGATTTAGCTGATATTTACGAGGCACTCTATGCGTATGAAGCGACTGATTCGGGTGATTTGTCATTTCAAGCTGGCGAACGTATTACCGTTCTCAAACGAGACGGTGACTGGTGGACAGGCAAAATCGGTGATCGAACAGGAACATTTCCGAATAATTACGTTCAAAAGATTGAAAACGTAAGATCACAAGAACAAAACATTTTTGACATCGACGTTTCGTTGTTTAGCCTTTATTAGAAACTGCTGTTTCAATTGCACCGTTTCATACGACTGACGAAGGCCGCCTATCATTCGATCAAGGTCAAACGATATTTATTCGTAAAAGAGGAGATAAAGGATGGTATCAAGGTGAAATTCGAGTATGTGGATCGAATGAATTTTCGTTGTTTAGTTTTTATTTTGTTTTTCTATTTGAAAAGAATTCCAATCAACCAATTCGTGTCGGTTGGTTTCCAGCGAATTGTATTCAATTACAATCACCTGTAACAACGCCAACGACAGCGATCTCATCGTTTCCAACGTATCAAAACACGTCGAATGAACTGCCACGTTATATTGCCATTTTTCCTTACGAAGCTCGTCAAGATGATGAACTAAGTTTTCCAGCTGATGCTGTTTTCGAAATCCTAGAAGAAACAAGTCAAGCTGGCTGGCTGAAAGCTCGATATAACAATAAAATTGGTTTGATTCCTGCGACTTACGTCAAGCCAATTGAAGAATTGACTCCATGTAAGTAGTTTCGCTTGTTGTGCACTACATCGTCAAAGCATTTCGATTGAGAGTGCGTGTGTGTGTGTGTGTCGGGAGGGGACCAATGAAGCAATGTATGTGGATTTGATAGACTAACAGATTAGAATCTAAAAACACACCTATTGACATTTTACTTGAAATTATTTTATTCTCTTTTTTTTGTCCGTTTTCTAGGACAGTGATCAAAGTCTCGTCTTGAGCGTGTCCAAAACAGGAAGATGGTGTTCAATATTTTTTCTCGATGCGAGTACTTTCAAATCCACATACATTCGCATTCTTTTTACGAATTCTTCTTCCGCGCGTGTGTGTGCTTCAATGCAATATGATGCTTATTTTTTCTTATTTTCTTCTCTAAATCTTGTAAATCCTGGTGATACAAATACCAATGTAATCCTCTGAAGTCCCTGAACAAAAAAAATTAAAAGTTTCCTTTGTCTTTATTCTTTTGGCTACTCTAAGGTGATTCGACTCTCTTTTCTTTCTCTTATCATTATTTTTTTTTAAAATTCTTCTGTATAGCCGAAAACAAAAGAAAAATGTTCATGATTTTTTTTCTCCTCTGTCTGTATCTCCCTATCTCACATAAATATATAAATATAAAATAACATATAAAGATGAATCTTCGTTTTCTTGTGATATTCCAGCTCCACAAACGACTAATTCTCTTCGTATATCAGCCATACGAGAATTAATTGAAACTGAACAACGCTATGTCGATGATCTCTTAACGATTTCGAATCAATTCATTCGACCGATGAATACAAATCGAACGTTGAATGATTATGAAATCGAACAAATATTCATCAATTGGTTTAGTTTAATTTCATTGAATAAAAATCTTTTAACTGCACTTCAACAAGAAGTCAATTATAAACCAAATCATACAGATGTTCTTATGCGAACACCAAGATCAGTCTCAATGTCAAATATTGTTCTAGCTGCACAGGTTTGTCGAGAATCTGTCGTATCAACGGACTATTCTACAATGATAGTTGTTGTTGTTGTTGTTTTGTTTCCTAGCTACCAGGAAAATCGATTATTGACAATCGTCATCGTTCGTTTACTCCTGATGTCACACATTCGCCACCGACACATCGATTTAAAGCTCGTTCCGGTGCACATCATCGTTCGCCATCGAGCAATGCTCTAACTGTACCATCAGCCAACGAACACCTACTCAATTCGTCGAATCCACAAACATTCTCAACGATGACAATTACTGATTCAACAAAAATCGGTGAAATTCTTTGCTTTCATTTACCGCAGATGGTCAATGATTATTTTCAATATTGTAATACTCGTTCGCAGGCCAATCGTTGTCTGCAGAATAAAATTGATTCCAACGAAAAATTTCGTTCATATATGAAAATATTTCAAGAACAAACTGGTGGTTTGTCATTGAACGGATTTCTAACGAAACCAATTCAACGTGTCACACGTTATCCATTATTAATCGAAAAAATTCTCAAACATACACCGACAAATCATTTCGATTATCATTCCATAAAAACATCGCTCGATTTAGCTCGACAATTGAACGAAAAAATCAATCAGCAAATAAGCGAACAAGAAAGTCAATCGAGACTCGATTGGCTACAGCAACATGTCCTACTCGGAAGTGATGAGAACGGGTCCGATGGATATGTTTTCGATGAATTATTGAAATTTAATTCGTTGACAAGAGCCAATCTACCGAGACAATTGATTTTTCATGGTTTCGTTACAAAAGTACGATTGTTTTTCTTTGTGTTGAAATAGAAAAAACAAACAAACGATATGATTTTATTTAGACACCGGGCGGAAGAGAATTATTAGGCTTTTTATTCAATGATTTTCTTCTGTTTTCAACAATCAAATCTTCATCAAGCAATTGGCAAACGCAATTATTCGAACCACGATCAAATCTACAGTTGAAACTCTATCGAACGCCCGTACTTCTCAGTGAAATTATCATAGCAAATGATTCTCTACAAGATCAACTGACATTTTCTATTACAACAAGAATCTATGATAAACCAATTGTTCTCAAAACTCAACATACCAATGTTCGGTAAGATTTTTCAAAAATAGAAAATAGTTCTTTTCTTTTTACAAAAGAAAATACGTTATTCTCAGAACTCTTTGGGTGAAATCGATCAATAATGCCGTTGAAGAATGGCAAACAACTGAAAAATCGATTCAAGCCGATAAAGCTCTATTCACAGTCGCAGATAGCAAACGTCAATCGAAAGTTGCTGTCGCTCGACTTCTTCTCGTTGTTCAAGAAGCTTACGATATCATGCCATCGCAGAAAACACTCGAACGACATCGTAATTTCTCTTGATCTCTCTCTCTCTTTCGATTTCAGCAAATAATCTTTCTCATTCAGGTTCAATTGATCCTTATTGCGAAATAACCATCGGTTCCTTAACATTAAAAACTCCGTATATTAAAAAGTCAATTAAACCTAAATGGAATGCACCTATGCAATTTCTCTTGTACGATTTTGTCGAAGATGTTATACATATCAATCTGTTCGACAATGAAGTTTTCTCACCTAATGGTTTTTATTCTTTTATCAATGTTTTGTTTTTCTTTATTCTCAAGAAAATTTCTTTTATTTTCTAGAAAATCTTGGTTCGACCACAGTGCATCTTACTGATATACTTCCATGTCCCTTATCGCAATTTTTAACTCAACCATCGCAACCATTTACTCAACGAATCTATCTCAACAATGGTTCATCGATTACATTGAAATGTACTGTACAATTGTTATCTACGTAGAATTTTCGTGTTAATACTCTGTGCAATCGAGAATCTTTACATTCCGTTCGTTCATACATACAGTGACTGTTTTTCTTCGAACAAACGACCGGTGATAGATGATGATGATGATTATTACATTTACGAAAAGAAAAACAAAAATTATTTACATCTCATTTCTCATTTCTTGATTAAATATATATGTGCGTGTGTATGTTTGTATATTCTAATTAAATAAATTTCTCAAATATTTCAGTCGATAATTGTTCATCTTGTTCATTTGAACCGAGATTTTCGATGGTTTTGTATGTATAACCTTGATTGACTAGGAAACTTCGACGTTTTAATGAATATTCCATTTCAAAAGTATTTTCCGAGATAAGTGAATAGAAAAATGCTTGGTTCGATCCGTTTTTTTTTGCTCGTAGAATTCGACCGAGTCGTTGTGCTTCTTGTCGACGTGAACCACCATGACTCGATATTTGAATGAGAACAGTAGCATCAGGTAGATCAAATGATGTATCACCAACTCGTGATAGAAAGATTGTATTAATCTTTGAATTACGTCGAAAATTTTCGAGAACATTCATTCGTTCAGCTTGTGATACATCACCGTAGATCAATGGTTTTCCTAATTTCAATGCATAGAACTTCAAAGCTACGATATCATCACATGAAACAATGATTTTCTCTTGACGTTTTTCATGAAAATCAATCAGATATTTACAGGCATTAAATTTAGCTGGATTCATTGTGCATAAATGTTGACGTAGTTGAGAATTATCGTCAAGTGACAGATATTTTGCATAGAATAACTGTGGCATTGAACAACGAACTTCAGCACAATGAACTTGAGCTATATAACCATTTTGTTCTAATTCTTTCCAATTGGCTTCGTACAATTTTGGGCCAATGAGAAAATCGAGATCATCGATTTTATTATCTTCACGAACTAATGTTGCTGTTAGACCTAATTTAACATGAGCTCGAACGGAACTAAGAATTTTTCGAAATGACTCTGCTGGCATCGTATGAACTTCATCGAGAATCATCAAACCCCAGCTCTGTTGTTTGATTAATTCCATGATTTCAATTGTTTGCGCATTTATTGAACCATCGAATGACATCATTTGATATGTACTTATGAAAATACAGGCATCCGTTGGTTTTTGTTTTTTTTCAGCTGTAAATAAACGAATTTGAGAATCATTAATAGTTGACCATGTTTCAAATTCTTTTTTCCATTGTTGAATAGATACACCCGAATTACAGAGTATGACACAACTTTTCTGCATTTTACATACAGCTGAAACGCCGACCATAGATTTGCCGGCCCCACACGCAAGAACAATCAAGCCTGATTGTGCACGATTATTGGTGAACATTTTTGTAAGACTTTCTCGTTGATAGGGCCGTAAATGTGTGGTTGGTCGAAGTTGAATATTTAAATTAGGTAAATATGTATCCTGTGCATAATCATATTCTTCAAGTAAAGGATATCCAAGTTGAAAACAAAGTTTTTTGAGAAGTTCGATTTTATTTTGTTGAACTTCAAATTTCGATTCATCGATTTCTCCCAATCGACATTCATTAATCTTGGAATCTTGAAGTAATCTAGTCAATAGATCTACATGTACACTATGAACATAATAACGATTATGTTCGAAAATCAATTGAATTCGACCGTAGTTTCCGACATGTAATTCAATGAATCGAATGATATTTTCATTTACAGTTGTTTTAGAAAATTTCCTTAACATTTCAATAATCTCTTTCGATTGTAAACCGCATGAAGCTGCTGAGTAAAGTGATGAAGGTGTCAGAACATATTCATGCATATAATCATCTCGATCAATTGGCTCAGCAATGGCTATCACAAACTTTTTGACTTTGCTGAACATTGTCGAAAATGATTCAAGAAAAATATGAAGATCGTCTGTAATATACAAAGGTCGATCATTGTTATCCATTGATATGTCACTTTTTAAATAAATATTTTTGATGTCGCATTACCCATATATATACTTGTTTGCATTGGGTTTTCTCCTATGAATCATAAATACTGATGAGTCATCGTTAGATTTTCATAGTTCTCTTTCTCGTAGAGAAGAGTCACACGAAAATTAGTTAATATAATCGATTTCTTAATTATTGATGTTTGGACTGACTTTATATTTCATTGTTTCAGCCTATAATTATATAAAAGAATGTTTTCACAGTGATGAATAGTCAAGGTTTGCAGTTTGAATTGCTTTGTGAATTAACTGACGACTAGGAGTTTGATGGAAAATATCGAAATAAAAATATGAACTGAAAACGTAGAAAATCACATGAAGAGTCGAAGTTTTTTTTATTGCATTCAAAAACGAGAAAAAGCTACTAAAAGATCAATTTCCGTTTCACTTAATGGCTTTGATGATGATACGTATATAATTCTTTGAGATAGATCAAATATGAAGAAAATATATAGTATGCAATCTTTTTGTGAAGATTTATCGCCCTGATTGCGAATGCGAACATGACATTCCAGATGTATTTACCTATCGAATTTCCGTGTTCTATGTTCATAGGCAAGAAATGTGTAGAGACTTGAAATATGTTGTGCTCTTTACTACAACGAGAATATTTGCTTATTACAACTTACCAAGAGGTAAAAAATTTTGATATGATCAAAATTCACGTTGCGATGACGAAAATGAGCGGACTAATTGGTTTATTGGTCTGCCAGAGCAACATTTTAAAAAAATTAATGAATAAGACGCCGAATCATATGATTGTTTATATTCTTCCAACTGTAGTTCTGCTCTAGGAATTTGATCAGATACGTTTGGACAACTCGACTTATCTTGTAGAACCACTTTTTCAGTTAATGTGCAGTATATCTATCTAATGCAGCAAAGGCGTCAAACACGTGGTGAAATCGAATAGAATCTAAAGTCTCAATTATATCCATTGTATATGTTCGTAAGACAGCTTCGAGGAAAAAAGTTACGATTGAAAATTGTTAAATAAAACGTGACTATTCATCAGCATATTGCTATCTTAATGCAACACATTTGACTCTTAGATTTATGATGCTACTCGTGGGTCAAGTGAAGATAGTCATATTCGAAATCGTCGTTATTCGTGGCAACTTGACTGTTAATTGGTAAACTACTCATTTTCGTGATTACGATGAAAATTTGAATATTTCGAGACTGTTTACCTCTTGGTGTAAGTTGTAATAAGCAACTGTCTTTGAACTAGTGAAGTTCACGACATCTGTTTTCGGTTCGTTCATTGAATTATGCGATATGTGTATGGACTTGTGTGATGTCGTCTTCTGAAGACCAGTTATTCGAATCGCTTATTACAACTTACCAAGAGGTAGATATTTGTGAAAAAAAACATTTTCTTGTTGCAATGACGATAATAAGCGGATTGATAGTTGTATCGATCTGCCAGAGCAACATTTTTTAAACTCTCAATGAAACTATATAAACAACAATGTTTTCAATGTTTTTGTGCTCCATAGTCAAGTGAGATAATCGAAAACAATTCTGTAGAATGAGAAAAAACAAGGTTTTATTCAGATGTCGAGTGTAATAAAAGAGAAAAATGTTTCATCTGCTAAATTGACTCTTGTAATGAGAGTTCATTAAATGATTCGGATATTGATCCCAAATTGATCATGTTTATTCTTTCATAGAACAAGGAAAATATTCAATACACTAGAACCAATGAATTGAAACGACTAGAAAAAACATTTTCTGCTCATTTGACTAAATTAACTAAAGTTGGAGAATCTTCAATAAAATAAGTGCTACGACAGTTCTGACTAGACAATTCATTTCAACACAGAAGAATTCATATAACTGTAATTCATCTACGAATACTCTTGTTGAGTCTTTTAATTATTCTTAAAAAATGTTGCTCTGGCAGATCGATACAACTATCAGTCCGCTTATTATCGTCATTGCAACAAGAAAATAATTTTTTTCCACAAATATCTACCTCTTGGTAAGTTGTAATAAGCGATTCGAATGATCGATCTCTACAAGACGATATCACACAAGTCCATACACATATCATACAATTCAACGAATGAACCGACAACAGATGTCGTAAGAGAGTTGCAATAACGAAAGTGTAAAAAAAAGAAATGATTGTCAATGACGTTTTTTGTCTACACAAAGTGACCCTAAAGCAATGCAAGAAAACTTTGTCGATTTTGTAACAGAACAAGAAAACGATCAATTATTCAATAGTCAATGTTCGCTACGCGTTTTGATTAAGCCGATCAAATCGGTTCTATAGGCCGATGTATTGCACAGATTGGCTTCGTTTACGCATTTTAACGTCGAACAAAAGAAAGAAAAAGAACAAGACAGCACAAAGGACGGAAATGCAAACATAGAAAAATGCTTGTGTAATCAGTTGTAAATACTGTTTTCTGAGCGAAAAAAAAACTTCTTCATACACTCATAAATATAAGATTAAGACATTGTCAATACAAGCTACCACATAGAGAAATGGATTCATTGAAGTCGCGTGCATCATCAACAGACATACAAGAAATGAATCTGATGCCTACACCTGGAAATTTAAATAAACGATCGTCATTTCATGCGACGGTATGTCGATTGATCACGAAATTAAATCTGTCATTTGGTTTCGTTTAATTAGGTTATTCGTACACAACAGTTAATGCGTGTACTGAAAACAATGAATTCAGTTGGAGAAATTACTCGTCAAGATCTAGCTGGTTTGAATATTAACGATATTGCACATGCCCATCGTCGGCATGGGCTGACTTTAAACAAAGTATGTATATTGGCTTGTCGTTGTCGTCTCTGTTTTCATGAAACAAAAAGATAAAAAAATCCATTGAACGTATATTTCTTTTGACATGGCGGAAATAATGAAATCATATGTCAGACCAAGAACCTATCTATTAATGAAAATAAGATGCATGAAAAGTCATTTTCATAGAGCTTTGAGCTATATAAAAGCGAGAAAAGAAATGATTGACTTTTTTTTCTTCTTCGTTTTCTTGTGATCGTTAAGACGAAGAAAAAAAAAGAAAAAGCTCAATTACTTTGTCATAATCGCAACGAAACAAGTCAATGAGAATAAATAAACGTTAATATGCTCATGCGTCGACCATCGCGTTTTTCATCATTTGCTTCGGCAGAAACTCGGCCTCATTTTCGGATTGATCGAGAACGTCTTTCTGTAATTCGATATTCGATAAATTGAAATCATTTCATTGTTTGTTTGTTTGTTTGTTTGTTATTCGATTCAGGCAGCTTCAGAAGAATCATCAGAAACATCGAGTGCAACACCCGCTCTCGGTTCTCAAGGTAATGTGGCCGAAAAAATCGCAAGTTCACGACGTATCGGACAGAAATTTATTATTCTTCACTATTCACCATTCAAAGCTGTTTGGGATTGGGTTGTCATCTTACTTGTTATCTATACGGGTATCATAACGCCTTATACGATCTCATTTCTTAGTGATGAAGATCAAAAACGAGCCAATCTAAATATTCAACCATCGACAAGACAATTTAATCGTGAACGAGCAAGCACTCAATTATTGATCATTATCGATGTTCTAGTTGATATGATGTTTATATTAGATATAATTATTAGTTTTCGGTAAATTCAAATTAATTGCTCGACTAGAATGAATTTGTTTTGTCTGTTTTTCTTTTAAAGTACAACTTTTGTTCTCAAGGAAACCAATGAAGTCATAACAAGTCCAATTCTAATCGCCAAACATTTCGTCATCGATTCATGGCGACGTTTTGGCGCCGATATACTCGGCGCCTTACCATGGGATATACTTTTCTATGGTAATGGAAGTCATTCAGTGCGTAGGACAACTTTTGTATTTTTCTCATTGACCTTTGTTTTGTATTGTTTTTCGAAGAGTATGCGTCTGGCAAATTGTTTTAAACTAGCACGATTATTACGATTAGTCGCATTTCTTCGTAATTTTCAAAAGACTGAATATCGTTCGGCAGTTTTATGTTTTCTCATGTTATTATTTGCCATAGCTGCACATTGGTTAGCATGTATATTTCATTTTATTGCTATTTTGGAACGGCCCAATCTTCTCGTGAAATATTCGTGGCTTGATCATCTAGCTGATAAATATAAAATGCCTTATCGTAGGTTGAAAACAATCGAATTGTAGAGCAAAAAAGAAATCGATTTTTATTTAGTTGTTAATGATACATTGAGTGGACCGGATTTGAAATCCAAATATCTGACTGCACTTTTCTTTGCTATGACATCATTAACATCAGTTGGTTTTGGAAATGTTGCTGCAGTAAATGTCTAAATTTCAATTTATTCAATGATCGTTTTTTTTTAATTTTCTTTCGGAATAGAATACAAACGGTGAAAAACTTTTCTCTATTCTTTCCATGTTAGCCGGATGTAAGTGTTTTTGGTCGAATCGAGTTTTTTTCTTCTTCTACGATTGATTGTTCTTGTCGAATAGCTTTTCTCAGTGCATCGATTCTCGGTAGTGTAACAACAATCATTATTAAACTCTATCAAGGTGCTGAAGAATTAAAAGAAATGAAACAGAGTATCGATGATTTTATTAAACATCATCGAATTAATAAGCAATTAGCTAAACGTATGCAAGATTCATTCGAACACGAATGGAAAAATACGAAAGGTATCGACATGACGAATATTTTAAAAACATTTCCCGAATGCATACAAGCCGATATATGTTTACATTTAAATCGAGAATTATTAAAGAATTGTTCGATTTTTCAATATGCTAGCGAAGTTACACTTCGTGCATTAGCATTGTTATTTCGTTCGACACATGTACCACCGGGTGATACGCTTATTCATCAAGGTGATGTTCTCTATTCGATCTATTTTATACGTGAAGGACAAGTTGAAATTTTAAAAAATAATGAATTACAAGCTATTCTCGGTCGAAACGATGTTCTCGGAGAGAATCCTTGTAATACAATTACGCCGGGCAAATCGAGATGTGTCGTTCGAGGTTTAACTTATTGTACATTGAATAAAATTCATCGAGATGATCTTCTCAATGTTCTTCAACTCTATCCTGATTTTGCTCGGTCATTTATCGAACAATTTCGTGTGACATTCGATTTGAGACAAGTAAATGTTCGTTTTGAATTGAATTCATCTCGATTGTTTTTTTTTCGTTCAGTGTGAATTAAACGAGTCGAAGCCATTCTACAGATTAGATACTGACATTCAAATGCTCATTCGTGAACGTAATCCGAAACTGCAAACAGGCGGACGAACGAGTGGTTTTCGTCCGCAAGATGACGGTCAATATTCATCTTTTTTTTTCGATTTCAAATAGAATTTGTTGTTTTTTTTTGTCTTTCAGAAGGAAATCCAATTGTTTCTGCACGAATGCGTCGTTATAATAATCGTCTCAGTCAAGATCCTTATTTTACTCGACGACCGATGAATACAATAGTTGAATTATCAGCCGAACAAGGTCGTTTTTCCATAGATGATTCTGAATACGAATCCGAAGAAGTCGCCACATCATTGACACCGTTTGCTCGAGGTAATATTTGTGTTTTAACACACAGAAAAAAACGATGAATTGAAATTCTAGGAACATTGACCAGTGTCTTTTCAGCGATAACTGCAATTTCTCGAAAAACAGGTGTAACTACAGTTAATATTCATGAAACTGAACCGAAGAAAGTATCACCAATCAAAGAAAAAATTTCACTTGCACATCGAGCCAGGTAGAAATAAGTGTATTTTAGTTTATTACGCAAGAATAAATTTGTTTTGTTTTAGTGCTCCATTGAAAAAATTCGAAACTGGTCCTATACGAAATTTTGCCGATGTCGATGCTGAATTAGAATTGTTACAAATGTAAAATCGTTTTTTTTTCTTCTGTTGGTTACATATTTTTAGTTTTATTTTCAGACGTTTTGACAATTTAGAACGTGTCATGGATGATAAAATGAAACTGTTATTCGACGTTGCCAACCATCTCGTTTGTACTTTGCCTACGCGAGATAAAAATCAGTTGACTCAACTACCTGATGTATAATTAATACACTGAAAAAATATGTTTTGCGAATAGATAAATCGTTTGCATGATGATAACCTTCAATTAATTGTTGTTTTTTTTTCTCAAAAAAAGAAAATTATTACTTCGGTGCACTAAAAATGAAATAAGAAACTATTGAATGTGTTCGACATAAATTTGATATGATCAAAGTACATCACGAAATTTCCAGTAAATTTTATATCGAATTACGTGCGTGTTTGCAGAAAAAAAAACATGCAAAAATCCTAATTGTACTTTTTTCGGTATTCATTTGCTCGAGAACATGTTTCCAGAAAAGACATGGTCTATTCAATTGAAAGAACAAATGCGTTCGCATGCCTATTGTCTGATATTTCTATTGCTTCTACGTTTAAGACAAACTGAAGAAAGTATTTTACAAATTCCATCGAAATTATCAATCTATTCCGATGTTCTTGCAAATGACACACGTTTGATATGGTTACTGTCGCCACCGTGGCAAAAACTAAATGAATTTGTCGACGGGAAGCCATTTGATAAATCAGGTAATGCGTTTTCTTTTTCTCATTGACAAAAAAAACACAACAACGGAAACATCCATTTAATAATCATAACCTTGATTGCCGGTATGCAAATATTATTTCTTCGTAGAATATTTTTCTATTGATGAAAATGATCTTTTAACCAATGAATCATTTATTCAAACATCGACTTTATTTGTTTGTAATGAACTTAATATTTCATTCTACTCGAAAATTAATTCATTTCAATCGAATATTGATCTTCAATTGTATATTCAACGAAATCATATCTGGTCAAAACAATGGCAATTTACTTACGAAAATCTTCAATGGCATTTACATCAGTTAAATTTGCCTTTAACAAATGCACATGAAGATATACAAGTAAGATTTTCTCTTGAAATGATGACAATTGACTTTGTTTATCCTAGTTACGCTTTGTACCAACAATACATTCAACCAAACAAATCTCAATGACGATAACAATTGTCAATATGACAACAAATCGACATTGTATTTCAAATGAATCATTATCAAAACATCGACGTGTTTCATCGACTGAACAGATTATTCTCGTTATATTTGGTTGTGGCTTTCTTATTGTTGTTAGTACGTTTGTAATTATAATTGTTTATGGATTTGTCAATAGACACTATGGTCATTGGTTTCGAAAACGGTCAAGTTCGAATCGTCGAAAAACTCGTCGGACACGAAATATTGTTCGAGATGAATCAACTATCGTTGCTGCCGATCGTGATGAGATGTAAACATTCATCTAGTTTTATTTTCTCAATAAAATCTAATAACAACAACAACAAGATTTTTTTTTCCTTTGATTTTTAATAATAGATTTTGTAAATATATGTAATTGAAGAAGTGCATGCTCGTTTATTTCAATAGAATTCGTTGGTACATGCTGTTAAGCTTTGTTTTTATAATTGCATATGAATCAATTGAGTTTCATTCGGAAATACAGTCTGGCATTTGTCTGACCTATACTTAATAGTTTCAAATAGCGATGTAACGGAGGGAGGGCGAAGGAGAGAGAAAGAAAAAGAAGGAGAAAGACACGCCACACCAGTACTACGGTCAATTTTCTTCCTAGTACACTTACATGCACATAAAAGGTTACTATTTCAATTTTTCTCATAAGGTAATATATACATTCCTTGCAAAGAAGAAGAAGAAGAACTGACCGGAAATCGTACATGCGTATGCTATACTTTATGACCGATAATAACTCTCTCTCTCTCTCTCTCTCTCTCTCTTCCTCTCTGTTTCTTACATAAGGTTAGCATTCTTTTCTTGATTTCAACATCGAGTATATATACTCGACCGTTATGAAACATATGGTATCCTTCAAGTAATTGCTTAACAAACAATTGAATAAGTCAAAAGAAAAATAGAAGACAGTTTTGTATATATATGTGTATGTGTGTGTGTGCATAGGTTTGACGTTTCTTTTTCTCTTACATATGAAATGAAATCACACAAAAAAAAACGAAGTAACAAAATGCTTTTTTCTATATTGTTAAACTAACCGTGAAAAACAGTGATGGGAAGCTTTTGTCATTGAAATAAAAAAGAAAATGACAGCTAGAGAAAAGACGTAGGTAGGTAGCTAGGTATCTTTCTTCTTCTCCTTCTTTTTCTTTTTCTTTTTTTTTCTTTTTCATCATTTTCTTTTCTGTCTCAGTCATATTCTTTCTTATTCTCTTCGAACTACTTTGGATTATTCAATAGAATGTGAAGTGTTGGACAATGTTTATCGTCTATACAATTCGATCGATTTTCTTGTTTTGTATTCTAATCGTGTGCGACAGATCTCTCTTGAGTTCTTCTCGATCGTCTAATCTAAAAAAAAACGATTGACATTGTGTGTCTACGCACAACAAATCCACTTATAGATAGATAGATAGATATAGAATCTCTCTCGGTTCTTTTTTAATATTTTTCTGTCGCCATTTTCTTCTGTTTTTTGTGTTGTTGTCGACAATGTGCCTGGTTTCGAAAAAAGAAATCACTTCTTCTCGCATTCTTGTTCTTAACACTAATCATATGGATGTGTGTGCTTACTCAAATAACAAGTTTTCAAAAGAACTTTTTCTTTGGCATGTTACAGATTCATTAGAATTGTCAAATAACAACAACAACAACAACAATTTGATTGATTGATTGATTGACTATTTCTTTTCTTTTCGTCGAACAAAATCTATGTGGAAAAAAATCAAAGACATTCTTTGTAAGCATACTGGTAAGTCATTATCATATCGAGGTTAATTATCATTTTTTTACGAATTTTCTTCAATAAGACTCTCAAGATCTATTTGTTCTTAAATTTTTTGACAGTTATTCTCAACACGCGAAATAACTCGAAAAGACAATTTTCTTCAACATTGTTGATTGACGGAAATCCGATAGTTTTTCTTTTTCTATTGACTGAACTGGAATACAAATTCAATCATCTACTTTGTCTTGTTTTTCGTTTCTTATCTTTAGCTTACAAAGATGGACCATCAATGATATCAATCGATGATGACACAATGATGGCATCGGTCATTGATCTCGGACCGTCACTAACAAAATCATTGCAACAAACAGATATACTTTATCATGAACCATTGTCGAAATTAGCTACAAATACATTGAACAAGACAAATGAACATTGTCGTTCATTATTGAATCTTCTTCCAACATCATTTCGACCTCGTCATTATCGACAAGCACTAAGTAAAAAATGCACTGACGCTGTAAGTAGCAACAAAAAAAAACCGATGAAGAAGTTCATCTATTGCGTCATTGAGTGTCATTTCATTCATCTATCATTAGTAACATGTAGTTGTACTTCATTGACTGTCGATCGAACAAAAAAAAATTGACTTTTTTTCTTCTCTTTCTCTATATATTTCACGCAATGTAATTGTAATCATCACTAGCAATGAATATTTAATAGGAAACACGATGATGTAATATTGATCATTAGTAGCTCGAGTCTAATTTACTAAATATTGTTCGAACATGGATGAGCTTATAGTTAGTCTTTGACCGTTAATTCAATCATTACGAATAGAGAGAACTGGTCATTTGCATTGTCTTTAATTGAATAGAAAACTATCTCTCAATAGTTAGTTGATCATACCGTATGATCATCGATTTTTTTTGTCTCTTTTTCTTTGCTTCGTCAGTCCTTCATTGATGTGCGTGCACATCAATCTCGAGGGCATATTTTGTTCTTATTCTGAACATTTGTTGTCACTCTGTTATTCACGATTTTTTAATGGATATTACACGATGAGAAAAGAGAAACACAGGCTCAATGCACATCTTTTTCTGCATGTCGTTCTTTTTTTTTGTTCTCTTTCTCGTTTGTGTCGAACAGCAGAAGCTTAATTATTCATGATCAAGAATTTACATAGCAAAACCAGACACAGAGAGAGAGAGAGAGAGAGAGAAAGAGAAAGACTAGAATGAATGACAAAAGTAATAAATACTATATATAAATATATTTTGCAAGAACCAGAGATTCAAATAAACCAGTAATTTGCTTTTCATCCTAGTCAACATTAACAACTCCAGCACTTCCATCAATTGATATAATCGAAACGGATTACGATTCAAGTTATATGTCTCAAAGTCTTCTTAATCGTACACCATCGTATACATCATGCCATTCAGCAATGCCAATATCATCGACAACATCAGTAAATCGATGTGGATCTATTGAAAATCTTCTCAATGGTTATTCGAAAAGTCATCCAGCTAAATTACAGATTATCGTGCGGAAGAATTTCGAACCATTTGCTCAAGCACATCTTGCCGTTCTTAAAGGTAAAATCAACAACAAATCGGACATGCGCTCTCTCTCTCTCTAAGATGAACATTTCTTTCCAATTGACCTATATTGGTTAGATTAGTTTTCACATGAATAAGATCTATCAAACAAATTCTCAAGGATTCTTACTCAAGTAGCATCTTTTCAAGAAAATCTATGTAAATCAATTTAATTAGAACGTCTTTTTTTCTTTTTCTACTCGAATTACCTTTGAGTTCTAAAGAACTAATCGAATCATTAAGGACATTTAATATTCTCTGTCAAAATACATCCTTTTCCAAGGTTATTATGTTTTCATAAATATGCATTAAATAAATACACTTAATCATCAATCGTATTCTTCTAGGAACAATTGTTACAGCATTATTTTCTCGTGGACCATGGTTATATGTTCGTATAAATGCTACAGGCAAAACAGGCTATATACCGCGTATGATCTGTTCGACAATAAAAACAAATCATTTGTCAATATCATCGACAGACGAACAATTTCATCTTGGCAAAATGCAATTGAATTCAACGAAACAACCTATTAGTCGTTATTTATCACATAGTTCAGCGATAATCAATGATTCGAAACAGCATTTACATTTGATTCGATTCGATGAACGTGATCGACGTCACACATATACACTTCCTCATAAAACACGTTCGAAAGAACATCGTTCAACGCAATCAACAGTCAATCTTATTCCAACACGTGATACCGATTCATCGAGTACACAAGATTCAGGTTATTCTGATTCGACCTCGTTCTTTCTCATTCAAACCTCCTCCTTCGATCAAGAACAAAATCAATTAGAAAAAGTAATTCTCCAATGAATTTTCAATGAAAAAACAACACTCATTCGCTGTTGTATCATCTGTTTTTGATTTCTAGGAGCAGCATCGTCCTCAAATATCCCTTGTGCATAAATATGATAATGATGATAAGAATACATCGAAGTATCATTCAATAGGATCAATAGAACATCGACAGACGTTGACACGTCGTTTGCCTGAATTTGCCATGATTCGAAATGTTCGTCGTGATCAATCGAAAAGTAAGCCAACGATTAATAATCTTCCGAAAAGTCACGTACAAATACCAGCGAGTATATTTCTCAATCATCATCGACAAAAACAACAATTCGGCAGTTCACATAGTGCATTTCGACCTGTTCAATCGAAACGTGCATCCAGCGAAGGACATTCGCCATCGTCGTCATCATCATTATCATCATCGAATTCATCATTGAATCTCGAACGACGACGTCTATCATTCGATCTCACACGTTCAGTCTGCGATCCAACATGTTCACCGAAACGAATCACCAACGTTTCACGTACAATGAGCGAAATTCTTTGTGATCAATTTAGCGAGATTAATCTCGATGCTATCGAAAAAGATTCACTCGTACAACAACAACAACAACCAAGAAAATCTCGTCAAACACAAACATGTCTGTATACAATTGTGAAAGATTATCGAAGTTCTCGAGCGTCATTCAGCGTTAAACGAGGTGAATTCGTTCATGTTCTCAAACAAATCGGTCGATCATGTTATCTAGTACGCAAACAAACCAATGGTCAAATTGGTTTCCTTCCGAAAACATTAGTTATTCCATCGACATCGACTCGTATCGAAACATTTCTCGAAACACATGGATATCGAGAAACAATTATATAGACACATATGTTGTGAAATTGACTTTCGCGGACACACACACACACTTTCTTCTTTTTTCTTGTTCTTCTAGTCTTGTTTTCTCTAATGTTTAATGATTTTTTAATGGATACGTCACTCAGGATACGAACGAATAAAACGATAAGAGAAATATCGGAGTTAATATGTTCAACCGTGCCGAGCCAAAGTCTAGTCAACGGCCTGATGGTCTAGTGGTATGATTCGCGCTTCGGGTGCGCGAGGTTCCGGGTTCGATCCCCGGTCAGGCCCTATTTTTTGTCGTCCTTTCATAAGACAACAATCTCAATTTAACTTACTCTCCGTATAACCATACCCTACTCATTTTTTTCTTCACATGGTGTACTTTGTTATTAACCGTTGATAGGCGGTGACGAGCCATTTGAAAAAGAAAGAACGACAAAAATGCATTGTGTACACTTTCATAGTAACGTTAAAGGACATTTGTGAGAGTTGTCATGAAATTCTCGATGTTTTCATTTCAACAAACTTACAAATTTCTAGCATGCTTGATTGTTTCTTTGATTATTTATGGAGTTTTCAAGCCAAAATCAATCGTTTTATCATCATTGTATAGATTTCGTTTACGACCACAAAATACTTCACAATTTCAACGCTTTAACTTTCGTAATCTATCGGCATTAAGTGATAAATGTGAACAATTAGGAACTGTGGATTGTTTACATTATCTTGATACACAACAATCACAATATTTGATTCCATTATCCAAACAAGAAAATGAACAATTTCAAAAACGATATTGTACAAAAAAGTCAGCAATGCTATTTCATACTTATTGGAATAATCCGAACACATTTGATGATCCTCTATTAGTTCTTCATATCGAATCATTTCTCTTCACACAAAATCGACAATGTTCACGATTAATTATTTGGACAATACCACCATTAATCGGTGATATCGACCAAAGATATAATATTCATGCACCGTATCTACAATTTCGAAGTTTAACACCATTGGCTAAAGAATTACGTGATGTCGGCGTTTCTGTAGGGTTTGTTTGTTTAATAGAAAAGAATCGCATTGTGTATGTTTAAGATTGATTCAATTACATCGAAACTACTCGGTAGACCATTACTCGTTCGTTCGGCTGTAGTTAGTGATGCTATTCGTTTTGTTGCTTTACATAAATATGGTGGTATCTATGTCGATGCTGATATTCTAGCTCTTCGAGATTTACAACCGTTTTATAGTCATGAATTTTCCTATCGTTGGTCAATGCTGAATGAATTTAATACAGCTGTTATTAATCTAAATCCTCAATCGAAGATTAGTGGCAAACTAATTGAATTAGCAAAACGAAGACAAGACCCATGGAAGTTTTATCCGACTAAAATACGTGGTTATCTCGATCCATTGATTTTGCAACGAGTGCCATCAGCATTTTTTGATCCACTTTGGTTAGCTGCCGATGGTGTCGATGGAAAAGCAGTGCAGAAGTGGAATTTAAAAGAAGATGGCAAGAAAATATTCAAAATTGCTTTCTATAAAAATAATACATTCAGTCAACAAGGTCAAAATGCTTTGCGAGGTGCTTTTCTTTATCATTGGCACAGCTTACATGATGTTAAAACATTCGAACAAGGTTCCTATTTATATGAATGGAAAGAATACTTCGAGACTCAATTATTAGAAAAAACTCCATTGACTCAATAGAATATGCTTGTTATTGTTTTTCCATAGAGTTCATGCTCAACAATACTGTTATTATTATTCTAGTTTTTTTTTGTTGTTATTTAGGAAATTGAAGAAAGCGGATTTTCTTGTTAATCAGTGATACGTACGAGTAGATGTGCGATATGTCAATTGTTTCATTGCATGACTTTTTGTTTCTGTCATATCAGGTTATATCATTCCAGAAAACAAATATTTTTTTATTCATGTTCTTTTTCTTTTATAAAAATAATAACTTGTGTACGCAATGAGTTAGAAAAACTAATCTTTTTGTCATGTGAGTGTGCCTTCTTGTTGAACGTCTCGTTCGTTTGCCAGATAGAAGAAAATAAAATCTGTCTGACGTCGACTTGATGAATTGACGTCATCATCAACACTCTCATTGACAGAAGAATAGAATTCAGAACGCCTACGTTCTCTTATTCTCCTTTCTTTTTTTCTCGTTGATGTATATATATAAAAAACTATCGTAGGAGCATATTTTTCTCATTTTTTTCGTCTGCCTACGCGCTAGTTTTTCTTTTTCTTGTCTCCGGAGAAAAAGAAAAAGAAAAACGAGACGTATGGATGAGCGAAGCGAAGTTCAAATAATAACATTCTCATGCAAGTATGTCATTCATTTACATCGCATAAGGGAAAAAAGAAAGAATCAACGATAACAATCATCAACATGCGCTACAACTTGTCAATATTAGTTCGAATAAAAATCTATATACATTTCTTTTCGTATAATTCTAGATGACAATTGATTGTACATCGGATAGATCAATGGCTTATTTATTGACAAGTAAAATTGATGAATTTATTTCCAATGAACAAGACTTTCAAGAATGGAAACAATCAATGGCAATCGAAACACGAACAACAGGTGGTTTGTCAATAGATAATCGTGAAAAAGTAATTCAATCAAGAAATCAATTTCAACAGTTTCCTATTTTCTTCCGTTGTTTGATAGTTATGGGTTTTATTAGCAAAAAAATACATAACTAGTATACATCTCAATTGGGAGAAAACACGCGAATTTGCATTTAGTTCTGAAACATATCCTGAAGATGAACAATTAAATACTCAAATTGTTAAAGTAATTGATGATGAGAACGAATAAATCTAAGATAATCCTTCTTTTTCTTTTAAAAGGATCTTCATCGAACGGGTTGTAAATGGTCGTCAATTGAAACTAATCGAATACTACTCCAACGTGTTCTTCTTGCATTTGCTCGATATAATAAAACAATCGGCTATTGTCAAGGTTTACATATTCTTACATCAGTTATACTCGATGTTGTTCATATGAATGAAGAATATGCTTTGATGATTCTCATCTATTTAATTGATAGTCTATTGCCCGATTTTTTCTCGAATAATCTTCATGCACTAGCTATTGATATGATTGTATTCGATCACTGGCTGAAAATCTACAATCCTCAATTACATTTACATTTACAAAAATTACAAACATCGAACGAGCAAATTGATTCAACATACGAACCACCACTACTAAATGTTTTTACAATTCAATGGTTTCTAACGTTATTTGCCACTTGTTTACCACGATCGGCTATGCTGCGTGTATGGGACGTGTTAATGATCGAAGGAAGTGAAGTGCTCTTTCGAACAGGCCTGATACTTTGGTCGAAATTATCGATGTAAAACGAAATTATTTTTTGTCATATCATACGTATTTAATTGTTGTTGATTTTTTTTTATCTAGAGCGGTTTTAAAAGTAACAACTGCCGATCAATTCTATTCCGCTATGGGTCATCTATCCGTTCAATTACTTGACGAGAAGATTATCATTGCTGATAATCTTATTCAAGTATGAAACAAATTGTTTATTATCATGTTCAAAAATAGAAAAAAATCTTCTTCTCAGGATATTTACAATCTTGGTCCATTTCCAACTGGTTTTCTTTCGGATTTACGTCAAAAAATTCAAATCTCAGAAAATCTCAAACTCAAACAGCTCGCTGTCGATCAATCAAAATCGAGCGTATGTGTTCGCTATTTGATTGGCACGAGCAAACATTTGCTATTTTTAGGAAATCAAACGAATCAAACCAAAACTCATCGACGATGATGTCGCCAATTTTATCTCATGTTTTGCTATACTTTCGAAAACGAATCGAAATACAAACGAAACAAATTCTTCTCCTGACATAAATCAACTTCGAGAACAATATAAGAAACTCAAACAACGAAACAAACAAGTACAAATCATTGCCCAATGTTCAGATGAAAATAAACAACAGCAATTGAATACAATCGAACCAACAAATAAGACATTGGTAATCGTGTTTTTTTTTGTTTTATTAATTTAAATTTTTTTTATTCTTTGCAAACATAGATCAATCATTTATTGGTAAAACCAACGGATGTCAAACGAAATCAATACAAATTGAAACGTTCGAATAAAACAGACGCTGAAAATCTCGACAAAGAAATCGATCAATTGATAACATGTTTGAATCTCGATAAGTCCCATGTTGCCGAAGCAAAGTCGTCTGGAACGACCACGGATGCTTATATTCATCGTTTGATAACAACACGTTCGAATCAAATTCCTAAATATTCATCATTCAATCCATTCCCATCGAGATCATTCAATGAAAATGTTGCTGTTAACGGATATAAACTTGGTTTATATTCGCCTGTTTTATCAACACGTTGAGAACTATTTGAAAATTTCTTGTGTCTTTCAAAATATAAGAGGAAAAAAGAAACAAAACTATGTGAATCTTATTTATTTATTTATTTATTTTTTGTTCATGTAAATAAAAACAAAACAAATCGTCAATCTAACATTTTGCATTTATTATTTTTGTTTTGAAAGAAGAAAACAACAACAACAATAAGAAATCATTGCACATTTGTCGAGTTGAAAAGAAAAACGAAAAATAGATTCAAATTTTGACAGTCACCTAAATAGATGTACAACATAAGAGTTTTTTGCTGTTTTGATATGAATAAATGTCGATTTGTTTGTTTGTTTATTTTGTTTGTCGTAAAAGAAGGAGAGTTAATGCTGCATCAACAACTTCGACAGTTGGCTTTTTTGATTTCTTTCGTTTGGGCAATTGTACATCTGCATGATTATCATCGAGAAGTTTTTGTCGTTTCAATGGACAACTATTTTCATCATTCATTTGTCTTAATAAATCTCGTTTTCGTTGTGAACATAAATGTTCAAATAAATCGATTGTATATTGATTTATTAATGATAATTGTCGAGTGTTCATAATTAATAATGTATCGAGTAATAATAAACGTTTCGAACGATCAGTTGTCCACAATGGATAACGTAGTTTCTTTCCATTCAATGGATGTTTGGTGATTTTAATGAAGAATGATATTTGTTTCGTCATATGATAACGAATTTTACTTTTTAAACGTGCACTCTGTATCGAATGATCATCATTCGATGAAATCGATTGTTCAATATGATGTTCAATCCATTCGCAAATTTCATTCAATGTTAACGCACGTGTTTTCGAATCTTCAATAGCAAAAAATATCCAAAAACATAACGCCGAATGTGGTGGTGTAATAAGACTATCAGTTGTTGATGTAACACGTTCACTCGATGAATTCAATGATGATGTATCATTGTCGTGTTCACTATTGGATGTATCATGAAAAGACACTGGTGGTGAATAATGTCGATGTTTATCGATTTTCGATTGTTGTTGTTGTTCGAATATATCGGATTGTGTTAACCATGATAGTTCAGTTAAATCATGATCAGTTGAATGTTTGTAATGTGTTAACATTGATCGTATGAAGAAACTAGAATGAATAAATGAATGAATGAATGAAATAGCATGCTTTCGATAAGAAGAATAGGACAAAAGAAATTTTATATATCGAGCTTTGGTGAAAAACTATCGTTTTTATTTGACTGAATACTTGAAAATACGAATATGTATACACCTGAAGGTGTAGAAGTACTCTCTCTTCAATAATCCATCGCATTTGTCTGTTGTCTACCTACCTTTCTTTTACATATAGAACTAAAGTCAAACAAAAGCAGAAGAAGAAGAAGAAGAAGAAGAAGAAAAAGAAGGGTAAATGAGAAAAATGGATTGAATCTTTTTTTCTTCTCTTTCTTACTGAATTAGTCGTGCGAAGGTATGTTATATTATTACTCGTCGAAGAAGAAAGAAAAAGAGATAGACGACTAAAAGGGAATGAGAATTTAACAGAATTATTGCTTAGCAACACGACATCTTTTTTTAGCATTCACTGGATGACATTTTTCTCTCTCTCTCTCTTATTATTCTTCTTCTTTTTTAATATTAAATGAAGGATGAACGAGAAAGAAGAGGAAACACGTATTTGCTTCCTCAGTTGAGAGACTATCTTTCCAGTTAACTGCGTAAATTGAAATCGAGCACGAGACATTTCTTTAGCAAATATCAACCAGATAAACACAACAATATGTTAGCAAAATAAGAGCGGAATTTTTTTTCTCTCTCTCTCGCTTTCTTTCACCTTGTTGTATTATTCATCTACTAATGACCTCTATGTAAAAGATCCCTTATTAGTTCATCAGTTTCCCAAACACCTATGATGGTGACAGATGGATGGATTGGGAAGAAATACATTCATTTTTCTGTTTTACAATGAGCAAGACTCCTGATGATCCCAAGGAATTGTTTAATTATCTTCAAAATCAAATCAATGAATATGATGAGGCTTTAAAAGATGACGAAGAATTCTGTTCGAAAGATATCGATGCTACATTTGAATATTTGAAAAATATCGAAGAAAAATTTCAAAAAAAAATTCACGAATATCGAATCAAACTCGAACAACTTCGAATACAAAATAGACAAGTTTCACAAAGAAATCGAGACGAATTTGTTACACAAAAACAAATGATTAGACAATTCTATGACAATCAAAAATATTCACAAGGTTTGATTCTCAATCCAATTAATCTCAATCTATTCACGTTTTGTCTTTGAGAATAGCCAAAGAAAAACTTCAAGATTACGCGAAAAAATTTCAAAATCGAGTGCAAATCATTCAACAAGTACCTCGATGTTCAATCACAGACAATGCAATCGAAGAATTATTCTCAGAGAAAAAATCTTCACCTGTACTAGCAGCAAATGTCGTTCGTTCGACGCCAGTCAACGAACCAAAACAACCACCACAACAACAAAAAGATGATTCCGATGATGAACAATATCTCACCGAGAAAGAAAAACAAAGACGAAAGAAAAAAATCGAAGACGAACGATTCGATAATGATGATAATTCATTAGAAACCGATAAAATCAAAGATACACAAGAAAAGTAAAAGCAAATGAAAACAAAAGAATATCGTAAAAGAAAAGAATTTTAGATCAGAATTTGGCAGACTTTCGAAAACAATTATCAATGGACCAACGTAGGACAAGATTTTTCATTGACATCGAGATTTTAGTTTTTCTTTTGTTGTTGTTTAGTATAATTTCTAATCATTCTTCTTCTCAACCACCACGACGATACAATATCAGCAGTCGTTTAGCTTCGAAACCAACATCGGTCAATCCTCCATGTTTGCCTCGAAATAGTAACGCCAGTCCATTGACTGTGCTGCCTAAAACCGCTCGTTTGTCTGTCAATCCTACTCTTAGTCTTAATCCTGGTATATCATTTACACAACCATAAGATTTTTCTTTATTTTCGTTTCTTTGTGTTGTTCTCAGTTTGTTTTTATCAACACGAACCCAACAGATATCTTCTGATGACTTGTAATTACAATTACATTGTTCTTTTTCGAAGCTATGGTCATAAATGGTATTTTGGTGCTATCGAACGTCGTTCTCATACACAATCAACATTCGACTGGCATGATGGTTCAATTGTATCCATGGGCTTTCTTAGAAATGATGAAATCTATATATTTACCGAACTTTCGGTAACAATCTATTCAATTTCAAAACGTGCATCCATCGATAATCGAATATTAAAACAAGGTACCAATGAAAATTATGATATTAATCAACATCAACGTGGTATAGGCACTGTATTTGGAGATTCAATGTATCATATGTATTTGAATCGAAGTTCTCATTGGACTATTAGCAAATTTCTCTTGAATCCATATAAATCCGATGGCGATTACGATCTAACACTTTTATATCCTAATGTTCGACAATTTATACATCTATGTATTAACAAACGAACCTGGAATTTTCTTGTGCAAATGGATGATTATACCTATGCAGTTGTTTATTGTTATCCAACAGATTTTCGTTCGACTCAACCGCGCAAAGAAATTGTTTTAGAAAATGCTAGAAAACCTCTGACAATCTATTCAGCTTACAATGAATTTTTAAAATGTGATTTATTTTTTATTAATGATCCATTAGGTGATACTTTACATGTGATTACATTAGATAGTTATTTTTATTCCTATTCAATGAAAGCTCATGCTATATGCTATGCCGAAGAAAACAATGAATTAATGATTCTAACTGATAATTCGATTAGTTCAATTAATTTAAATAAACATAATTTTGCTTTAACTGACAACAGATAATTAAACGAACACTATGTTTTTCTCTCTTGTCTGTGAATTGCGCATGGAAAAATTTAAGTTTACTAATTTTGAAATTGAAAAAAAAATATATATACGCGTTTATTTACTTGCTGTCAGTGATGCACTCAAATGAAATAAAGTTATAAAAAGAAGTTTATTATGTTGATTATCTTTTTTTTTTATTTTAACAATAAAAATTTTTTATGTAGGAGGATCTAAACAAAAGCAAAAGATTGTAGTTGTAGTTCAAATTTAATATTAGAAACAATACTGTTGGAGTGCAGATGTTAGTCGAAAAACGTCAGAAATGCCATGATTAGTGATCTTTTCTTCAAAGTTGAAGTGTTATTTAGTTGAAACTGTTTTGTTTTTATTAAAGTAAATTATTATATTTAACGAGCCACTGAATAGCATTTAGTTAAAAGTGGTTTTTTGTTAAAAAAACATAGAAATAAGTTCGTATGCACCGAGTAACTATTGCAATATAATAGGTTAAGATGACGCTCGTATCTTTAATAGTAACTGTTGCGTCTCCTCGTTGGACGACTAATTCCATTATTATATTGTTCTTTTTTATTTTTTAATTTTCTTTTTCATTTTGTTTTCTAGCGTACAGACTCATGTTACAGCTTAATTTCGAATGCTTCGGAGTAAAATGATTATTGATTTATGGAAGTTTATTTTTGTTTATTATCTCTCATTATTTTCATTTTGTTCTGGTCTATGTCGATTAGAAAATCGCACGATTACATTTAATATTTGCAATACACCGCCTAGTTTTATTCTTCCGGTTTGTACAGGTTATTGTGACAGTCTTACACAATGGGATTTTCGTAAGAATAGATTTTTAACACATACAAAACTTTGTCATGTGACTAAACATGAAACAATACTATTTACCTGTCCAGATTCAACGCATACGTCTATAGAATTATTCATACCGTTAAAATGTTCATGCAGCAGTTTCAAATGTTAATTTCGATAACTTATTTTCTCTGTCTTTTTTTTGTAATCTATTGAAATAAAAACATAATCGATGTTTAAAAGTTTTACTCTTTTTATCCCCATTTTTTGATGGACAAGGACATATTCGTATCTGTTGTTTTTCTCAGAGGAAAAATGTCAAGATATATACGCAAATTACACATTAAAAACAGACAAGATTTCGAAATGTTTAGTTATCGACAACAACCTGAAGAATTCCTTCGTAGATAAAGCGGAAAAGTGAGAGTCGCAATAGTTAAGTGTCAATGTTTATCTTCTGATGAAAATCGATAATTAATTAATTTGACTAGATGTCGTTATTTGTTTAAGAAAAGAAAAGAGTTCCGTCCGTAGGACGCCCGATACTTAACATTTAAAATAAAAGAGAGAAATAAATTAGACTTGCTATTTTTATCTCTTGTTACGCTTGTTTTCATCTGCGAAAGAGAAGACATATTACTCATAGGGCGTGCAAACAGAGTCTAAGATGATTCTTAATCAATTCAACATTTGTTTCCTTTCTGAAAGATTATCTCTCAACAGTCAATACATGTGTACTTAATTTGATAGAAAGAGAAATTTTCCAGTTTTTGCTAATTTTTGTTTTTTCTTGTTTATCGATTGATCTTCCATGTGCAGATGGGTTGTATCTGAGTTGGCAAGGCCACGCCATCAAAAAAATCCTTCGTTTTCCTCTTCTATTCTCTTTCTTTTTTTTTCTTTTCTTTTCTTTTGCTTCTTTTTTTTCCTTCTCTTTCTCTTCGTCGTTCGGTCGTTTTGTTGAAAGAAATAGTGATGCGTGTGCGTGTGTGTTAGTAGTATTTTACTACAGTACACACGACACAATCTGCTCTTTTTTGCATACACATATACGTATATATGTGGTCGTACATGTTTACATGAACTTCTCCTATGATCATACAACGTATATGCAGATTTTGACCGAGTTGGTATCTACTTTTTCGTCATTGAATTTTTGTTTCTTCATTGATAGACGCCCGACAACAGACGATTCTTCTGTCATTATGAGATAAAAATCGTTTATCAAATGAAAATAACAGCAAACCCGAGACGATCATTTGTCTTTTCGACAGATACTTTTCCAAATTCCAGAAGAAAAAATACAGAGAAAATAGGACTGGCTTGTACACATCGATTCTGTTTGTCATCAGTCAGTAGAATTTTTCTTTTCGAGGCAACAGCCGTTTTTAACATAGAAACTCCGAGCTGATACATCTTGATTCTCGTCGATTAATCATCACGTTTTATAATGAGCAATCTAATTGTGCCTCAGACAGAATGAAAATCGAATATTAATTGAATGCATTACAATTTCTGTTTCGTATTCAAGGTAAAAATCGCAAAGAGAGTCGAGAAGAAGAAAAAAAGCGAGAGCAAGAGAAACTTTCTTCAAATAAAAAAAGAACGAGATCGTATATTCGTTAACACTTGAGTACGATAATCAGTCAGCGGCGTTCTTTTTTTCTTCTTTTTACTCTTTAAATGCCAGCAAAAATTAAGTGTACATATTACATAAGGGACTTTATGATTTTTCTTCTAGATTAACTGATTTAACAACAGAAAAAAATCAGCTCATGTCAACTGACGCCGATTCAGGCCGACCATCGTTTCGTTTTCGAGATAAATTCTCTCGGATGAAAGATCGTGTCAAAGAAAAATTACGTGACAAAGCAATTAAACATAATGTAACACATTTTATCCATGAAAATATTACAAATAATTATTCGACGAATTCACCGTATTCTCAAACGACACGGCACGGTTTTCGACAGCAAATGCATCATTTTAAAGATGTTTTGAAAAATAAAACACATTACAATGAATTTAAAGATAAAATCAAAGAAAAAATCAATGATCAACTCGATTTAGACGATAATAAAACCTATCCAAAAGGTTTCTATGATTCACTATTTAGTCCTGAAACTGAGAATGATGTTTATTTACAAACAGCATTGATTTGTCTTTGGGTTATTGCTCTTCTCTGTATTATTCCAACTATAATTGTTATATTTTTACCCGCTCGAAAGAAAACGTCGAATACAACAAGTACAAATATGATCTTCTTTCATATATTCTTCTGTGAACTTTGTTATCTCACATACGTTCTATTAGCAATGATCAATGTTGCAAAAGATTTTCATTTGGGACCAATATTTTGTGATGTAGCAAATTATGGTTTGTTCTTTAGCCATTAAATATCATCGACACAACTTTTATTTCTTTTTTTATTGTTCTAGGCATGTATGTAACAATTCCAATCATGCAATTTGCTCTCCTATTTCTATCACTCGAACGTTTATCTCGACATTTCGATTTGCCTATAACATGTGCAAAAATCTTTACGAAACCATATTTAATTCAAGTTATACTTTGTGCGATATGGGGATTTCTTATTGCTTTATTAGTGACAGTTGTGTTCATTAAAAAACAATTCAGTTTCAATTTTATTAAAGATCAAATATCTCATCTAGCACCGCCGTTAGTCGGAGATGTTGTCGACCGATTGAAACGACATCGGCATCATTGTTCAATTGATGGACGTTTATCGTCAGTATTTAAAACAATAATTATTATTCTATTTATTATTTTAATTGTCAAGCCAATATTAATTTCGATTGGTATGAATGTATTAACACCATTTTGTTGTCGAAAACAACAAAGACAACAACGTGAAAGTTATGGTGAACGTCGTACAACAAAATTAGTAACAATATTTTTATTATTGAATTTCTTTTTTTCGTTTCCTTATTATTTTGCATCGATGTTTAAAAGTCTTTTTACGAATATCGACGCAACAAAAGATACGTTTACAATTGTTTTAAAAATTTGTTTCATTCTACGTATACTTAATATTATATTTGAATGTTTGGCTTTTTATATTTTCGAAAGAAATTCATGGAGTTTATTGAGTAAAGTATTTTATTATGTGACATGCAAGAAATTTCCAATATTTAATGCTCAACGAGATGATGATGCTGTTTATACGAAAGATAAGAAAGTTTTGGATATTATTAAAAAAACTCGACAATCATCCGACCAAGATGACGACGAAGAAGAAGAAGAAGAAAAACCGAAAAAGAAGAGAAAATCAAAGGTAGTAAGTGAAGACGATGATGATGATGGAGCGTTTCGAAAAACATCGAGGAAGAAATCGATTACTCAAACACCAGAAGCAAGTGAAGATGAAGATGCTGAAATATCTGTTATTAAACCACGCAGAAAAACATCAGCCGAAGAAGAAACTACGATTCGAAGAGGCAAGAAGAAACGAGATGATACTGATGACGATAAGCCTGTTCGAAAGAAGAAAACGAAGTCAAAAGTCATGGAAGAAGAGGAAGACGATGATGATGATGATGATGGATCTTTTAGAAAACAACCGGAAGTTGTAGAAGAAGAAGAAGAAGAAGAAGATGAAGAACCAGTGAAGACCAAGAAGAAAAAGGTGATTAAAAAGCAAGAAGAGGAATCTGAAGAAGAAGACGAAGAAGAACCAGTGAAGACTAAGAAGAAAAAGACGGTTAAAAAGCAAGAGGAAGAAGTGAACGAAGATGAATCCGAACCTGAAGAAACCACTACAACAAGGAAACGAAAACCGAAAACTCACAAAGAAGAAGAATTAGAAGTAATTGTCGTACAGAAAAAATCTAAACCAAAACGAACCCAAAGTGATGAAGAAGAAGAAGAAGAAGAACCAAAAGCTCGTTCGAAAATTACTGTCGAAAAAGAATATCCATCGAAATCGAAATCGAAATCTGATAGAAAACATCAATATGAAAGGGAAGAAGAAGAAAAACAACTTATCGAAAAATCGAAATCAAAACCACGTCATTCTTCACCCGACAATCGTCATCCTAATGGTAAAATGACATCGAAACCACAACGTTTTCGAACTCCATCCAACAGTGAAAGCGATGGCGAAACAAATTCTCAAACTAGTCAAACATCTCATAAAAAATCGAAACCTATCGCTAACAAAACCAATCAATCAAAATCTCGAGTTAAAACATCGACATCAAAGAAGCCGAAAAAAGATCGTCGAATCGAAATCCTTGAAATGTCACATGAAGTTTAATCATTTTGAGATGGTCAATCTCTCGTGCACATCTGTGATGAGCGTTACAGTTCTTGTTAATCATGCATCTGTTTTTTGATTATTATTATTATTATTGTTGTTGTTGTTGTTTTTTCTACTGAGCTAGCCTCCTGTCCTTTTTTTATTTTGTACATCATTCATTTTTCTTTTCAATAATATTAACGAATCATTTTTATATCACATATACATACGCATATCAACACGAATTCTTGGTTAACTTTTTTCATGCTTGTTTTGTTTTTTGTTTATTATTGTTCCTATTCGCGCACACAAAACACGAAGAACAAGGAGAAAATGAAATGAAAAGACAAACCACAAACACACACACACACACGCCTGTTTGAGTTAATGCATTCGCACAAAACAACTGAAACAAAAAGAAAAAGAAGAAGAAGAAGCAGCAAAAACAAACAGGAAAAGAAAATGTAAAGTTAGCTTATATCTTGATTTTTGATGAATGAAATAAATTAACAATTGAAAGAAAGATATCTATCAATGAATTGGCTTTTGGAATGTCGATATTTCTGTTGAAAGCGCCGTATAATTTCTCATCTTGGACGGAGAATCCGACCTACACAACTACTGTTCTATACAAATAATGTTGTCGTTAGGAAAAGAAGAAAACCAATAACAAGAAGAGAGAGAGAGAACAAACTGTAACATAGAAACTAAAATATTGTCCTTTGCTTCTTTTTTCGCGTTTATCTTTGTTGAAGATGAATGTTTCGATGCATAAACGTTTGATTATCAAGTTCTGAAACAGCACGTGATGCATCACTTTTCGTTTCACAAGCGACAACACCGAAACCGGTCGGTTTACCATTAACATCACAACGTATTTTCAATGTTTCCGGTATAGGTGAATATGCACGAAGAAATTCGAGTATTTCTTCTCGTGTTGCTCGATAGGGAACATTCGATAGAAATAGAATTCGTCCGATATATTCATTTAATTCACTTGGCAACGGCGGTAGATTCGTTGGCGATGATGACGAACGTTCATTTGTTTGTTCATTTTTCGACATACGAGGTGCATTTCGATTTTGATGGTGATTATTATTATTATTATTATTACTACCATCCCATCTCGGGCGCTTCTCATTTCGTCGATCGTTATTATCTCGATCGTAGAAATTCGAATAGCGTTTATTATTATTATGTTGTTGTTGAAAATGTTGATTAAGAGTTGCTGGCGAGGCTAGATCATTGGCTGTTAACATGGGTGTGATCGATGTTGATTGATAATCGCTTAGAGATAACGGACGAAGATCTAATGTTCGTCCGTAGAAAATCTGTCGGTTTTTTGTGTCATAAGCTAATTGACATGATTTCGTGTCGGCAAATTTGACAACCGCTTCTCCGGCGCCACGATTTAACCGATCGAGTAGAATTTTACAATTATCAATTTGAATCGAACCACTCGAGAAAAAATCATAGATTTGCTGTTCAGTTGTTGAATAGGGAATATTTCGAAGACGTAAACAAACAGTTGGCTGATCTTGATTGAAATTATTCGTTGATGCCGAATAGGAATGAGTATTCAATGGTGAATTCGAATGTCGATGATAGGACGATGATGATGGATTAGGTAATAAATGCGGAGAATTATCCGGTCGATTGTTGGATGGCAATGGTTCGTGATGTTGAAGGAGAGGCGGACGACGAGCTGGCCGATCTGTGCCACGTTTTAGCGAATTGATTTCATTTTCCATATCACTTTTGGTCATACGATACATTTCGATTGCTGTCGAACCATTTTGTTCGCCATTGTAGAAAAATGCCTTTTCCGCATCGATTTCCGTTTCAAATTCGACAAAGATCGGCCCATTGTACGTATCAGTTTCAATGAAAATGCCTCCGGGCCGATTCGTAACATTGCAACCATTGAAAAATCGTTTGACATCCTTACGTTCGAATGATTTCGGTAGGCCCGTCACTCGAACACAATTCTTAATTGTCGAAGTCGAATTTTTCTTTGCATGTGCAGGTAAAAACGAGTCGACCACTGATGCAAATGTATATTCATCGATTTTTTTAATATCTAACATTGAATTAAAACATTGAATACGACCGTCTTGCGAGAGTAGATCGGCAACATCTTGATTCGTATGCAAACGAAGAACGATTTCACCTGTTCGTTGACCATTCTGATCGTTGATAATCTTAATATCGGATAGATTGAGTTTGTATTTGGAAAAGAGGAGTTTTATGTTGTAATAGGAATAGGCAATGGGAATATTTCGAACGCGGATGTACGGCTCATCAGCTGTGATCACGTTGGCATCGGGATTTAGATTGAGAAAAGGATTGTTTGCTTGAGGAAAGGCAAGGTTAGCCGATGGACGAGCTGGAAATGCATTTGGGAACTGCAAAAAAACAAAACTCGAAAGATTTTATTTTAAAGAAAAAAGTCGAGTAATTACTTGTTGATTCATCCAACCATTATTTGGTTGAGTAAATTGATTCATTGGATTAGTTAACGTGGGTAATTGAAAAGGAAATTGTTGTTTTTCAGCTATAGTCGATAGTAATTGCTGAACTGCCAATGGATTAACTCCATTTTGTATGGCAGATAATAACAAACTGTTCATCGGATCAAGTACAGGTGCTGTTTGTTGTTGTTGTTGCATTTGTAATTGCTGTTGTTGAGCAGCTTTAGCTTGAAATTCAGCAAGAATCGTTGATACTGTATTCGGTATTGGCATTTTCGATGTATTATTATCTTCTTGTTGTTGTTGTTGCTGTTGTTCACCAACAGCAATCGTTGGCAAATGTTTCGTTGGCGGATTAGCACGTGCTTGTGCAATAACACTTTGCATTTCTGCTCGACTACTAAGAAATAATTTAATTTGATTACCATAGATATTACCCGATTTCATCATGGCTTGTCGAGCATCATCGTCCGAATTGAAATTTATAAATGCGTCACCTTTCTCTCCGCCGACTAAAAGCAAAATAACATAAATGTGCCTGATTTCTGTTGAGATTCGATCTTCGGATCACATACCGACATGTACGCCACCATCGGGAATATTTAATCCAGCAAAAAAACGTCTCTAGAAATGTCTATAGGTTGCACAAATCTCGATCGAAATTATAAAACTTACAATATCAATTGCTCGTGCCTCATTCGGTAGATTTTGTAAACGAATAATAATATTTGATGATGAGGAAGAGGAGGAGGAGGATGAACTCGTAGACATCGTGTTTTCTCTTAGCAATATTTAGTCTAATAGCACCATGAAAAATGAATACTTAGAAAAGAAAACATAATTTCACTGTTCTGAAAAAGAAAAATTGATGTTTCAGAATTTATTCTCAAAGAATTTCCATGATTGTAAACAAAGATCTTTAGAATTATGTCGAGGTTGACACATATGAAAGATATCATCGAGTTTTAATTCAAGAAAATATGAAAATGGATTCGATTGTTCTAGACAAACTGTAATTAACTGATTTTCTCTGAGAAGAAGTTCTTCATCGAAACGAAGTCGTGAACTATTCAAACTTGTATCTGAGATAAAACGATGTGTATCAAAATCTTTTGTATGTAGATGAAAATTTAATTTTAAAAGCTCATAACCGATTCCGACGCCTAAATATTTCACATAACTTTCTTTTAAACACCAAAGACGATGAAAATTCATTGGATTTTCATGAATAAAATCGAGTTCTTGTCGAGTAAATTTTTTCCTCAAAACATCTTTTCGAATTTCTTTTTTATCATAAACAATCGTATCACAACCGATTTGTCCGTTCACTGTTCCTGCTATACATACTAAATGATGATGATGTGAGAGATTAAAATCAAATGAATATTTCCTATTGACAAAAGGACGATTGTTTTGTGTTCGTTGTATTTCAATATCTGACGTTGAATGAGGAAAATGTTTTCGTAACAAATAACGTATTAATAATTGCCCAATAAGTGTGAATTTAGCGTCACGTTTATAAGCATATCCGTTGATCCGTTGGATTTCATCAATAGGCAGACACTGATTTGCATAGATTCATTGTGCACATGTCGGCTTCCACTGATGACAATTGAAATAGAAACGATACATTTTGCAAAAGAGAAAAAAAAATGCACACATATCTAAAACAAATTTTATTAAGGTCAGAAAACGAGGAGAACGAGCCAATCAAATATAATTTGATTTAAGTTACTAATGCATTTTCAAATGCAATTCGCGCTATTTAATGATGAATTTGAAATCGATTGATCTCGTTTCCGTAGATCGATAGGCATTTGTATTTGTAATTAAATTATCTCGAAACGATTGTTATCGATCTCTTATGCAAAACAAAAAAAAAGAAAAAGAGCTCCGGCATAATCAAGCGTTTTTTTTTTTCGATGTCATTAGAGAAATTTAATTTTGATCTCATGTCATAATGATTTAATGTCATCGATTGATGTCTGAAACAAAAAAAATGAAAGAAAAGAACAAACTTCGACGCGATCTTTCCCCTTGTGTCTTCTTCTTTTTTTTTCGTCTAAAAAAGAAAATATTGTCTCCAAGATAATCAATCAGTAAAGTGCAGCGGATTGCGTGCAGAACGCGATCGTAATCGGAGAATTTCTCTCCTCGCTTTTTTCATGCTCATCTTCGTTGATGATGTATTAGTTTTGACGAAAGAGAACGTAAATTGCAATCCCCTAGCTACACACTATTCCGACAGTCAGAAAACGAAGAAGAAGAAGAAGAAGCGAGTTCTAATCGAGCGGAATAAAAACATGTAACAATCATATTTTCTTTACACATTTGTCAATCGACTTAAGAGAACGCACATCAATATGAAACAGTTTCGTCTTTTATTTCTATTCTGTCAAATTAAATGTGTACAAATGATTTTAAATGTGCCTGTTGGTAAGAGAAAAGTTCACACACGAGAGAGAGAGGATAAGTACAAATTTGAATGCATTTAGGCCTGATTTTTCATGATCAAGAACGAGATTTCTATACAACCTTGAATCCTATTGCTCGTCAGTATGTTTTCAATAAACTTGAACGACGTTTTCAATATACTATCACTGAATTAATCGATCAAGACAAAACCAACTACGATGATATTGATATTTGGTCGAAACTTTGTTCTCAATTATCAAATGGTATTATGTCAATCATTGGTCATATCGATTATCATAATTATCATTGGTTATCAGGTTTTTGTTCGACATATCAAGTACCATTTCTCGGACTTAATCTTCATCAAACACTCGAACATAATTATTATCTTTCACTAATGCCTGACATACTTCCAGCTTTAGTTGCGTTCATACGTCGGTATCAATTGAATCACCTTGTTTATCTTTATGATGATCTTCATGGTGCCCAACGTTTGAAACAATTGATGCATATGCAAACAACAAATCAAATCGAAAATTTAAATCTTATCAGTCGATATCTTGGCAATCCTGAAGAAGCTTATGAACTCTTGCAAAATATCGATTCAATTACATCGTCAACGTTTCATACGATAAAAACATCGATTGGTACAGATTATCGACACTATGGTCGGTACATTGTCTTAGACTTTCACTCTTTCGAGACCTATCGAATTGTTATGGATAAAATAAAACATCGGGGCATGACAACCGCCGGATATCATTATATTCTTTTGACATTGAACGCAAAACAGTTAGATATGACTTATTTTCGATACGGTGGTGTCAATGTGACATTCTTTGCGTTGCCAAAAAGTGAACAGGTCGACTCGAACCAAGAATTCTTTCAAACAATCGGAAATAATCCATCCGTTGAATCATTAGTATTAGCTGATGCATGGGAAACATTACTACGAACAATTAATCAAATGTTAAGTTCAAATAGTGAAATACGAGAGAATTTAAAAGTTTTTCGACAAGGAAAATTCTACAATGGTCTTACGCCGGGTATTAACTGTCGAAATAATCAGATTGAAGCATGGTCAAATGGAAAGATCTATTTGGAGAATTTGTTGAGAACAACATTTCAAGGTCTCACAGGACATGTTCAATTTTCAAATGAAACCGGTCAACGAGTAAATTATACATTCGATGTCTATCGAGTAACGAGAAATGAAATGCCAAAACGAATTGGATATTTCAAAAGTCCATCGACTTTAGAGGTAAATTTGACTCGAACGTTTTTGTTTGTTTGTTTTTTGAAATGAAATTTTTTTTAGATTGCCGATATTTCTGCAGATCAACTTCGAACATTGTACGATAATTATACTCGTTTAATTGTTACGATCTTTGACGAGCCATTTATGATGTTAAAAAAGAATCGAAATGATTCGTTAACTGAACAATCGATTACAGCTGGCACGATTCTCGAGCCAGACATGGTCGAAGGTTATTGTGCTGATTTAGCTTATGATATTTTTCATAGGAAACTATATTTACCATATAAATTTATGATTGAAAAAAAATATGGCAATGAAAATGAAAATGGTTATTGGGATGGAATGGTTGGCGCTCTTGTTCGACATGAAGCACATCTATCGATTGCTTCGTTGACGATCAATGGTGCTCGAGAGAAAGCGGTCGATTTTTCGAAACCATTCATTAATCTAGGTATATCCATCATGATACGTAAACCTGAAAAGCAAAAGCCAGGTGTATTTTCGTTCATGGCGCCATTATCAACAGAAATCTGGATTTGTGTGATTATTTCGTATTTATGCGTTAGTGCAATTTTGTATTTTGTTAGTCGTTCGTCATCGTATGAATGGTATTTCGAAAATGAGAACGATATTGTTCCGAAGAATAAGTTCTCCATACATAATTCATTATTTTTCTCGTTTGCAGCATTTATGCATCAGGGTGTCGATCTATTGCCTCGATCTATGCCAGGTAAATCACAACGAACATCGTCGATTCATTCATTCATTTATTTATTTTGATGACTTCGTTTAGGTCGAATTGCAACAAGTGCTTGGTGGTTTTTTAGTTTGATTCTTGTGTCATCTTACACGGCCAATCTTGCTGCGTTTTTAACTGTCGAAAAACTAGTAACACCAATTGAAACTGTCGAAGATTTAGCTAATCAAACTGAAATTAAATATGGTGTTGTTGGTGGTGGTTCGACGGAGAACTTTTTCAAGAAATCAACATTAACAACATTTCAAAAAATGTGGAAATTTATGCAAGCACATCAAAGTGAAGTGTTCGTTTCGAATAATAGTAAAGGTTTCGAGAAAGTTCGTCAATCCAAAGGTAAATATGCGTTTCTTCTCGAATCAACATTGAACGAATATGTTAACGAACGTTTTCCTTGCGATACGATGCGTGTGGGAGAGAATATCGATGCAAAAGGTTACGGTATTGGCACACCACTCGGTTCCGATCTACGAGAAGCAGTCAATATCGCCGTTTTAGAATTAATCGAAGACGGTTTTCTCGAACGATTGAAACACAAATGGTATTACGAACGTAGTGAATGTACAAACATTGCAACGAAAGATGCAAAACAAAGTGCAGCTTTGAATCTAGCAAATGTGGCTGGCATGTTCTATGTGCTCATTGTTGGCTTGGGTTTAGCCATGGTCATTGCATTTTTTGAATTTTTATTAAAAGCAAAAATTGATTCGAAACGATTGAATTTAAATATACGTGATATCATGAGAAAAAATTTACGAATATCAATTACAGGTATTGATTATGATGAAAAACAACAACCGAATGAAGATTATTGGCCTTTGCAACAACAACAGCAACAACTGCAGAATGAAAATGATGAACAAAAAAGTCAATTATCGATCAAAAATGGAAATACGAATGGATATCATGAACAAAAGAACGACTTATTCTATCGAGGTCATACTCGTGATCATATTTCTTATTTGTAATCATTCTTTTATGTCGAGTTTATTATAAATGTCTTCGTATGAAATTCAATAAATTCACAAACTATTTATTTGAGTTTATTAATTTGGTTGATCGAATGACTGACGATTGACAATATGTAATTGAAATTGTGTTGATGTACTCATATAGAGTAATGGAATCCATATGACAGATGTTTTGGCAAAACAAGCACAGAAAAATGTGACTAATGGTGGAATAGCATAATCTTTGCCTCGAAATGCCGATGCAAATAAAGTGATAGCATACGGTGTCCAAGTAAAAACGAAACCACCAGTTGTAATGAGAATACCTAAAATAGGAGATAAAGAGTAAATTGTGTCTATCGAAAGAGTAAATTTTTGTACTCTGAAGTATTCGTCGTTCCATTTCGATACGTCTTCGATTCATAACTACTTGCATTCCATTTTCTACTTTTTGACGCATACGTTTTAATCCAGACCAAGTAATCGTATTCGTTGTGACGAGAATCAACAATGGAATTAAATAAACAACAATAAATAAAAAAAATAGAAAGCCAATGTATGATGGACGACGATCATACCAATTGATACAACATGACGTGCGTACTCCCTGGAGAAGGAAAAACGAAATATTAGATAATAATTGTATTTTTTTTCATCTTAATAACCTCCATTGTGTATTCATTCCATCCGAATATAGGCAATAGAGTCCAAATCATAGCGAGACCGATAGCAATCAATGAAATAATCACACATTTTTGTACCTGATGAAATGTAAATTAAAATTTAGAATTTTATATTTTATTCAATTTGTTACCGTGACATTTTTAGCTTGAATTGGTCGAATGATAATATAACATCGACTTAAACTAACTCCACATAATAAATATGAACTTGAACATCCGTAGAGAAATGCAATGATTGCACTTAATTCACAACCGGAACGTTGATATAGCCAACGGCAATAGATCGATGACGTGCCAGTTAATGGTAAAATCGTACATGATGCAAATAAACCGATCGCAGCCATGAACATAACAAATATATTCGGAGGAGATCGAAGAGGTTTGTATCGAACAAAACTATAGAATAGCACACCGTTGCAAACAATGCCAATAATGGCTCCAATACATAGAAAAATGCCTAAGATTCGAATAACATCGCAATTGACTGGTGTGGGACGACTCCAAAACAAGGGATCGTCACGAGAGAGTTCTTCATCGATAATCAACGAATAATTGTACGACATAGCGTGATGACTTCTCTGTAATTTTGAAATGGTATTGCTTTATATACTTGATTATATTAGAGTACGGAAAAGGAAAATAACAGTACACTTCAGTGCTTTTCTTTATATTATGTTGATTATAATTATTCACTTCAAAAAAGAGATAAGAATAATTTCAATTAGACAGATATTTTGAAAGACTTCCGTTTCGTCGGGTTAGAAATGAGGTTAATCAATCGAATTGAATAAAAATAAGCCGTCAATTAAAAAAAATAGGAAGTTAGCGTAAGAATGATTATATATGAATTTCCGACAAAATAGAAAACAACCTTACGTAACTCAATAAAAATAAAATCTATGATTTCGGTTTGTTTTGAACAGTTTCTATAATCAATTGTCTCCATGAAACTAAACCACTTTTTTCTTGATCAAAACAATGATAGGCATCATCAGCCATTCGCCAATTACTGGAACATGATTTTGGTTCGTCACCTGGTTTGTCTTGTTTTTTACCTTCAAATTTCCACCAACAATTATTGAAACTACAGCTTTCTGGATCAACATATTTTTTACATACAGGACAGTAACTTGTCTTACTATTTGAATCAACGAGTATATCGAATCGTTTGTATCCAATTGGAATAATCACAGTCTGTTTGAAAGCTTTACATGTTTCATTGTTACATATTCCTTCTAAACATAATCCACGTGGAGCTATTCTCCATTCTGGAGCTGCTTTTGCCCATGCAATCTTCTTTAATCCTTGGTCATTACTAAGATCCGCAAATCGTCTTCCACCAAAAGAACTACGAGAATTCGGTTTAACTGCTTGTAAGATTGTTTCATCTTCGATTTCATAATCTTCTAATGTTGCAGTTTCATCAAAGAATTCTGTGTCTTTCTGAAGAAAATACAATG
>Ga0209915_1001011_pt1 | contig 47214 bp, 47 predicted proteins | sample ThiBiot_750_plan_FD_183952 | JGI IMG/M metagenome (GOLD analysis project Ga0209915, IMG submission 183952) | Wastewater bioreactor microbial communities from Cape Town, South Africa - Thiocy_cont_750_plan (SPAdes) | ecosystem: Engineered > Bioreactor > Thiocyanate-remediating > Anaerobic-Aerobic... | reverse complement strand
AAGAATTTAGGTGTCGAAGCTGTCTATATCAATCATACTTTTGCACAACAAGTTCTTAAAATGGTAAATTTGAAGATGTTTTGTTTTTTATTCAAAATAAGTTTTGTGTTCAGGGCGATGAACGATACGAATTTTCGAATCCAAATCCGTTTATTCAACCTGATGAAGAAAGCGAAGCCTCATCGGTTGCTTATCGTTATCGTTCATGGGATTTAGGCAATAATCAACGAATTGTCATTCGATGTGAACAAGATTGTGTTCAAGTCGGACCTAATGGTGAAGAACAATTCGTCAATATCAAAGCTTTGAATGAATGGAATCCCAAAGTAGAACATCAATCGAATACCCCGTTAATTCAAATCATTTGCATTTTGTTTTCAGGCTGTCGGTGGTCTCGACTGGCGAAGCAAATTAGATATGCAACGTGGCGCTGTTCTAGCTGCTGAACTACGTAATAACGGATTTAAATTAGCTAAATGGACAACATGTTCGATTTTGGCTGGTTCGGATCAAATCAAATTTGGTTATGTTTCGCGACAAAACTTCAAAGATTCAACACGTCACACAATTCTCGGTATGCAGAATTTCAAACCTCAAGAATTTGCAACACAAATGGCTTTGAATATGGACAATGGATGGGGCATTGTTCGAGGTATGTGCGTAAGATTTATCGAAATAAATACAAATTTCTCGTTTTGTTAAGCATTGGTCGATATTTTTATGAGTAAACCCGATGGAAAATATTTAATTGTCAAAGATCCAATGAAGGTAAAATGAAAAAAAAACATCATTTGTATTTATTCGAATTAAATTAAAATCGATTTTCATTTCTTTTCTAGCCAATTCTTCGAGTAAGATAATTGAAGAAATGAATTTTCAATTTCGAGCTTTCTTTTGTTTTCCCATAAATCTCATTTTAGATCTACAATATTCCAGAGAATTCATTTGATAGTGACGAAGAATCGAGTGACGATGAGAATGATGAGCAAGATCAAGATCAAGAACAGAAATAAAGAAAAACACAACAAGAAGAAGAGAGATTTTAAATTTATCATTAGTTATTGTCGTGTTCTTTTAAAATCTTATCAAAACAAAGAAAAAAGAAATCTAATAAATAAAAATTTTATGTTCATCATCCAAATCTTTCGTGTTCAAATGTCTAATGATGAGATTTGCTCTTATTCTTTCAGATTCGTAATAAAGCAAAATTATGTTTGTTGATATTTAAATAAAAATCGTTTGATTTCGAACGAAGAACAGTTTTGAAAGGAAAATTCAATGGCATTCGATATTGATGACGAGTTACCTGATCGAGAGAGTGGTAAGAGATCGATAGATCGATGAAAAAGCAAATATTCGATTGTGATTTAACATTTAGCTCGACAATTCTATCAAAAATATGACCCAAAAGAAGTTCTTGGTAAGGGCTTGTCATCGGTTGTTCGAAAATGTGTCGAAAAAGCTACAGGAAAAGAATATGCTTGTAAAATCATGGAATTCAATGACGATAGTGTTGATGAACGTTCGCAAACACTACGAGAAATTCAAATTTTAAAACTAGTCGGCGGACATCCGAATATCATTGATATTATAGTATCATTTGAAACGCCAACTTATGTTTTCATTGTTATGGAATTATGTCCATACGGCGAACTTTTTGATTATTTAACAAAAGTCGTTCGATTATCAGGTAAATCATTGAAATTATTCCAAAAGAACGTTATAAATCATGAATTTATTCTCTAGAAAAACGTACTCGTCAAATAATGTCAAGTATTTTAGAAGGTGTTTTGCATTTACATTCGCATAATGTTGTTCATCGAGATTTAAAACCTGAAAATATCCTAATGGATTCAACGATGAATGTGAAAATTACAGATCTCGGTTTTGCGACTCAAGTTGAAAATGATCAATCATTATATGATCTTTTCGGCACACCCGGTAAGTTTTCTCTTCGACGTACTTTTGCATTCGTCATTGACACATTTTCGATATTAGGTTATATGGCTCCTGAATTGCTTCGTTGTTCTCAAGATGATGGTGCGCCTGGCTACGGTCGTCCGGTTGATTTGTGGGCATGTGGCGTTATTTTATACACACTTTTAAGTGGTTTACCACCATTTTGGCATCGAAAACAACATCTAATGTTCCGAATGATTGTGCAAGGACAATATTCATTGACTGGCTCCGAATGGGACGATGTTTCTGAAACAGCCAAAGATCTGATTCATCATTTATTAGTTGTTAATCCAGCCGACCGATTTACAGCTGCTCAAGCACTTCAACATCCGTTTTTTGCTAACGAACGAGGACGACGTCGTGATTTTATGGCTAAACGTACTCTCAAAGCTCATCTCATACTGGTTTGGTCCATACATCGTTTACGAACATTGCATTACCGACCACAACCGATTAGAGGCAAAGAACTATTAGGTAAAATGAAAAATAAAACAAAACATTCAAACATAATTTACTAATTTTTGTTGTTGTCGTTCTCTTTCAAAGAAAATCCATATCGATTCAAATCGTATCGTAAATTAATCGACTCAGCAGCATTTATTCTCTATGGACATTGGATTAAAAAAGACGAACATCAAAATCAAAATCGTGCGACATTGTTTCAAACAGAAGAAAAATGTGATCTTGTTCGACACGAACAACATCTTCAAGAACAACAACAAGATTCAAAACCAGGCCATCTACAACGTCAACAAGAATTTGACGACGTAAGATCTTAACGAAGAAAATGTAACTAACCAGTCATGCTTCATATTTTTCTTTCTTTTTCTGTGTGTGTATGGATTTTCATATTTTAAACCATTTCATTTCAATCGTATCCTATTATTTACCTTTTTATTATAATCAATAAACTATATTTGATAATAATTATAAGTCGACTGAAATCGAACATTCTCACCCTCAAGATGAGTTGAGCATTTGTTTTTTTATTCGAAGATGTAAAGTACGTGTTGACACTATTGTTAAGATATAAACACTTTAAAATGAACGTTTCTGTTCATATTAATAATTCATTCGAAGACTTACATCTGCAGTACAATATACTTACATTATTAGATATTTAGAAACAGCACACTGACTTTCCTTGGAAAATGTAACTGATGAAATTTCTTTCTTTCAGAGATTATCATGAATGCTTCATCAGAAATGTTCTTTCTCGACTCGAATAAATGTGAAAAATAATCTTTAAGAAAGTTAATTATGATTTATCATGAAGTAAAAATCCCTTTCAACATCAGCACAACTCGACACTCTAGTTAGTTGTTTATCCGTCCTTCAAACTTCAAGTTATGTCGAATACAAAATGGGAAAAGAAACAATGAAAGTAATTAGTTAAAATTCAACGCAGAAAAATGCTTATATAACAGATCGTTATTGAGTTGACAAAAAATGATTTCGTCAGACTTTTAAATAGCTTTTATTTTAGAAAATTCTATTATATCAATTAATTTCGACGAAATGCCGTTTTACGCATCTTCACCGTTCCGTGAATGTCGTTTTCCTTTTGTCTCTAGTTTTCATCAGTTATATTCAAAATAGAAGAGACAACATTCGAGATTAAAATAAGGATATCAATGAAGGATTTAATTTATTGTTATTTAACCGAACATGATTGAAATAAGAAGCAGATGATCACAGCTGTCAAAGTGAACGAAATAGAAATGCATCTATGTTCATGATTTCGTATGTTTATCAACGACGACGTCGTCGTCCGACAATACCAGATCGCCATAAACCGTGTGTCAATGAGTTTTGTGGTGAATTCATCGACGGAGCAAGTTCTGCACTTGCACCACTATCATCTTTTTTTGCGAAAAGCCAAAAACGTTTGCCACGAAAGAATTCAACTGGGCCTAAAACAAATGTGTATGTGTGGTATTCATAATCAAAAAACAATATATTGTGCGTCCTTACGATCGGTTTTTTCGACCCATTGAAAGTATTTTTCTGCCGACTCCGAAGGACGATTGTAGGCTGACAAAGGTGCTTTGAAGCTAAATCGTTTTTTCATGCTTTCATCTAATAGTGCAGCCGAATTGATTGAGGGATTATTCATGAATATATCGCTCGGACGTTCTTCTTGTTTGTTTTCATACGAATAAGTCTTATCTAGACAATTTTTGAAAATTATTTTATTAAAAATTTGTCAAATCACTCGTTCTACTTACTAATAATCACATAGACAATGATCATTTGCAGAATAATGGTCATGTTAAAACGATTCATTTGAATGGATTCAGTAGGTGTTATTTATTCTAAATGAAATACTTTTTCAAATTTGCATACTGTATATATATATATCGCTCTCTTTTTCTTAAATAATGAAATATTAATAAAACAAAAGTCTATCTGATGAACGTTTTAGCAAAATTATTTTGTCAACCTTTCAAAATTTTTTTGTAAACAGGTGCAAAGTAAGCAAAAAGGAGAAAAAGGGCAGCTGACTAACAAAAATCACACAACACATAGAAGAAATATAGTTAGTCATTCTATTTTCTATGATTAAAATACTTATTATTAAAAAATCGAGTGGGCATTTGCGTAGTTAGTATCGCGTCATCGTTTGAAAAGAATTCTTAGTGACCTGCAACTTGAATAAGGACAACAGATGCATACTGCTGTTCTGTCTTCTTTGAAATGAAAACAAGTTCAATGTTTAACAACAACAACAACAAATGATGTACTGCTCTCGTCTGCCGAATTCTTTTAAAATGAAAATCTATAAGCTTTGCATAAACTCTTTAGTGCTTCTTTTTCAATCAAATAAAAAGTCTCAACATGTAACTTGAAAGAATACTAGGTGTTAGCTTTTGAAATCAAATAAATATTAAATTATTATTCATCATAGTATTAACTGATGACATGTCAAAACGAGGTTTGTTTTTAAATAAATATTGAAAACAAGACATTTCCTCAATGATCGATTTATTTTGACACTCGAAACACAAAAAAGAAACTTAATCGACCGAAGTATTGCACACATCATTAACCTGTTTGCTAGTGACCTCTATCGATCAAACTCGTTCGATATTCATTTGATTATTGTAATTAAAAAATTCCTAAGGAAATGTTTGAATTTTCTCGTGAAAAATATTCTCGAAAGTTTTTTTTTTGTGGACATTCATTGATTTAACCAATCTGATGTCAAATCAACGTAATTCACGCCTTATTTACTCACGAACGGTCAACTCAAATGACTGACTCAGATGTGTTTGCATAGAATAGATGCAGTATTTTTATTCACTGAATCAGGTCAATACTAAGTTACTTAGCTTTTTTGCGTCAACGGTTATATATTCGAATGACTAACAGCTATTCTTCCCACTCGTTTTTTTAGTTTTGAGAAAAAAATCTAATCTGGATTAGCTGTTCTTTCTGTTTTTTAAAGATTTGATTACGCACATTAAAAGATAAAACAATGGCCAATACTTCGGATGAAATGCGTCAATATCGTGAAGCTTTTTCACTCTTTGACAAAGATCATGACGAAATTATTGCACCGCAAGAACTAGGTAAACGTGACTTTGTGATATTCATTTTAAACTCACGTTTAATAACACTTTATTTGATTAAATGAAGGTATTGTTCTTCGATCATGTGGTTTATCACCGTCCGAAGCCGATCTACAAAAGATTCAACAACAAGTTGGCAGAAAAATCGATTTCGATACGTTCGTACGTGTTGCACAAAACTTCAAAGCCAATAATCGTGAAACAGAAGATGATATTCGCGAAGCATTCCGAGTTTTTGATAAAGATGGTACTGGTTATGTTAGTGTCGCCGAATTGAAACATGCAATGATTTCATTAGGCGAACGACTTACTGAAGAAGAAGTCGATGAATTAACACGGGAAGCCGATATCGATGCTGATGGACGGTGAGACTACGAAAAGCAAACATGAGATCGACAATGATTTTGAATTCTTGTTTTTAGATGCAACTGTGAAGATCTCGTTCGAATTTTGACCAATAAACAACGTTAAACATTCTCATTTATATACATACATCTCAAATAATGAACAGAATACCAAATCTACATTCCATTTGCTTGCTTTTTTTGTTGTTTAACATTTTTTTCTGAATTAGGCACTCTTCTTCTCTCTAATATGTTTAGTTAACTCATGACTTTTGTTTTCTCAATTTAATATATTATATATATATATTCCATCGAATAATCACTATTCACAGTCGAATGATATCTTAATAAATGTCTCTGCATAAAAATAGAATATCTTGATGACATTCCGTATTTGATTAGTTTTGCAAACCTTGACGAATAATCAACAGAAAATCAGAAGTTATCTTCATTCGATTTAATTGATCCTATCGTGCTCATTTGATTAACTTTGGATTAACAAATTGTATTTGCTTATGATGTATCTGTCCTTCTTTTTCTGAAATCAAATAGCGCACATTTTTAATCAAGTATCAACAAAGTTAAGAATAAATAAATCACAGCGAATCAATGTGCGTCTTTTCCTTCTTCGTATTTTTTACAATGTCAATATATCCTTGAAAAATAAGTGAAGAAGAAAAAACATTTCATACAACGCTCATGTTTTGTTTAGTCGTAAACGATTGATATTTGAATTTCCTTTTTTTTCCTCTTCTCCTCATTCAATCATAGTATTTATAGAATATCTGTTCTATTTTTGTATATGAAATGTCGTCATTCTCTATATTTATCTTTCTGTTCTTTGTTTATCCAAATTATATACGTATGCCGAAATGATGTTCTTGAGGATTTGTATTCACATCGACGAAGAAGCTAAAAATATCAACGGAGAAAATTTACTCAGTTGTAGGAGTTCGATGAATGTGCTGTTGTTGTTGTTAGTTTTTTTCATGTTAGATCGAGATATAAAATACAGGAAAGAAAACGAGAGAAAACAAAATTACGTCTTTTATATTTCTCTTGCGATTTTTTTCTGCTCCTTCTAACGGTTTGTTACTTTTATTAATAAAGAGCATGATACACGTGCGTACACATAGTCTTAACGAGAACGGAAAAAATGATTGATTTGTATCATTGCTTTTGTTTTTTGTAGAGATCATTTGTCGAATGAGAATTTTACCGAGTACAGTATGCGTCGTCATTCGTTAGATCCCAACAGTATCCGCCAACAGATCAAATCGGTATTGACATCACCAACAAGAAAACTTCGTCATCTAACCAGTAGTCACAGTTCAAATAATGGCAATGGTTTTATCAATTTTGGCCGTCGAACACGACGTTTCAGTTTTCCGGAAAAGAAATCGTCCGAAAGATACGACATTAATCCTGAACTTCATCCCATTCAGGAAGTGAGTCAATTAGTTTTGCTAAATCATTGTTATGCTTTCTACTTGCTCAACGTTTTGCTGCTCTGCTTGTATGTTGACAAGTTTGCTTCGTCAATAATTTCACTAATATTTCTAAACCAAACTTTCATTGTTATGCTTTTCTTTTTTTTTTCTCTCTCTCTTCTTTATGAAAACTAGTAAAATGACACCAGCTGCGTACGAACCTCGATGTATTTTAAGTGTGCGCAGAAAAAAAAACAAGAGAAAAATTCCGAGGCCTCGTATGAAAGTTTATTTTTCGTCTTCTTCTTTTTTTTTATTATTAAATTTCACTGAATTATGTTTAAATTAATCTTAATTCAATTGAGTTTATTGTCGTACCAGAAATAATTTGTTTTTTTTATATCTTCATTGTCATTGGTAATAGAAACATGTAAAAACTACAATCGAACTTGACATAAAATAGGAAAGAAAAAGAACATGAATTGATGTAAAAGTTATCCAAGAAAAGAAAAACAAGTGCTCGATGTGTGTAGATTGATAGATATAGATTATGGCGTCAAAAAAAAAACAAGAAAAAGAAAAAAAGAACATTAATGTGTGCATTGTGCATTCGGAAAATAGGCATTTGGCAACATTGATGTACTTACAAGTAGTGCTGTTCCAGTGTAACGTAATTTCTTCTTCTTCTTCTTTTTCTTATTCTTCTTCTCTTTCTTATTCTTCATTTTTTTGAGATAAAAAAAACGATAGCAGCGATGACAACGTCGTCAGCAGGCAACGTTTCTCGTCTCATTTAAGTGCCTAAAAGAAAAGTGGTTGGGTGTGGAACGAGAGAGAGAGAGCACGAGAAAATAAGGTGCGACTATTAAAATCTATTACATATAAAACTACACCGAGGACAAATATTGTCAACGTGGGTTTTTACGCACATGTTTTTTCTTTCTTTGCTCAATACACAATATTGGCTATGAATATTTGAAGAAAAACATACGCATACTTGACTTATCAACCTCAATTCAATTGATTCAAATCGATTTCATTTACCAATGACATGTGATAATCGTTCTAGTTTTTCTCCATTATTAAATACGTTTCATTTTCCAGTGAATAATGGTCGTGCACGGCTATTTTCATCGCCCGACAAACAAGATCTCGAAACGATTTACGAGGTAAATAAAACATTGTGAAATTGATTGCTCGTTGCCATACGTCTTCAGCTCAACATTTGCCTTTAAGTTTTAATAATTAGGTCAACGCTTTGACAAGAAAGAAAATAAATGATCTACTTTTGTTGCTCTCACGCGATTTCTTTTCTGATCTATTCATCAGAGAAGAAGACGTTGTTTTGTTTTTTCGGCTTGTGTTACCAATCTTTCAGTCGAATTTCGAATGACGTAAAATAGTAACAACCTTATTGCCAAGGTTAAACGTAGATTTTCTTTTCTTTTCTCAATAAGAAACAAAAGATGCGAAACATCATTTCGTTGTCTTTTCTTTTTCTACTCATTTGATACACATGTCTTATAATAATGATATAAATCTTCGTTGTTCTTTTTTGAGATAAAAGTTCTTTGCCAATAACTTGATTATGCGATCTACTTTGTTATTTTATCTTGACTTCCGTCAATCGGACATTGCACGACATAGTTTCTTTTTCTTTTTTTTCAGAATTCAAACTTATCGCGAATAAGTACTTCATTGAAGTTGTTCAACAGTCAGGCAATACTCAGGAAAATGACTATTTAGATAAAATGAGAAAGGAAAATAATATTTTGTCTAGGCAAAATTATACTTTTTAATAGCAGAGATTGAGAGAAAAGTTTATTCTAATTAAACAAATATGTCACATGTAAGAAAAATCTTTTTTACTTAATCATTGTCATCATTATTCAACAGGAAACACGAGTATCTATTGATTAAATCTAGTACTCACACGAGATTTCGAATTGACATTGAGACAAGCAGTTGTTGATTATCGACAAGAATCTGTTCAAAGTACATTTTCCCTCGTTTCTTTATTCATCATACCGATGTAATTTTTCTTTCTCTTGCTTGTCGCCTTCGTCATGGATGATTAGCTTTTTACTTTACCAAATCTACTCTCTCTCTCTCTCTTTTATCTTTCTTTCTCTCATATATACCACCTCATTCGTACGATAAAACAAACTTGTTGTTTATCTCTCATTAAACATTGATTGCATTCTATTTCAACATGAGTCGACTCGAATACGTAAGTTACCCGTTGTATTTTCTTTTTCACTTCCGTTAATTCTTAACCTATGCTCGAAACTCGGCAAGGTTAAGTCTGAGAGTAAGACGATCCCTCGAACGTCAGAACAAGAAATTCTATAGAACTATATACGAAAGAAAAAAAGCGAGGAAGGGAAAGAAAATAGACGAAGAAAGACAAAATAAATGCGCCCGATTTGTTCTTTCCATAGCGTATTTATTGAGTAGAAAGAAAAATCATTTTTTTCCATAAATGATTCAATTGAATATTTGATATCGATTTCATGAGAAAAAAGAGAAATACAATATGAAAAACACACACACATATATATATATTTGCATTTTAACAACGACATGCAATGTTATATTTTCTATGAAAAAAAATATTACGATACGAGAAGAGTAAAACGTACATGTATTGTCTGTGACCATAAAGAGAGAAAGTCGAAGAGAGAGAGAGAGAAAATATACATAAAAATATGGTATTCATTCGTATTCTTCTTCGTGTTCTTCTTCTTTTTTCCTTTTCTTGTCGCAAGTACCCAAAACTATGTAGACAAAATAGTTTTTCTTCTACTAGAAGGAGAAAGAAAAAAAGGCACGAGGTTATAGTAATACATTATTCTAGCGAATAAACATAAATAATATACAGTTATTCATTCTATTTACTCTCTTTTCCTTTGCCTGATGAATAAAATAACCTAAATCATGACGACAAACGATCATTCGATACGGTCAACAGGTTTACTTGATACTGTCTATGAAATGGTAAGTTTCACTCGTTAGTATGATAAGAAATTTCGAGTTCTCGCGAGAAATACGTATAAGAAAATAAAGATCCATTCGAAAACACGCACACACACGGAAAACATTTAGAATGAAGCGAATGCTGCAAGTGGGAATAATATGAATGATCCGTCTCAAGCATCGAAGAAGAATAATAATGATTCATCGAAACTAGCACGTATACAAGCCGTTTTTTCAAGTCGAAATAATCCTAATGACAAAAAGGCAACTAGTAATCTAACCGATGCCGTTGGCGTATTTTCTTATCCGACAAATACGAATACATCAGGCGATAGTGGCGGCGGTGGTAATAGTTCAATTCAAGATTCAACTCAACCGAATGTTGTTGCTGCTCTTGCACAACATACGACAACTGCAACATCGCACTTACCATCGCCAGCAGCAGCAACCAATCGATCGCCATTAACTCAAGCGAATTCAGTCGATACACCGACATTATCGAAGCAATCGTTCAGTCGACGTGTTCGTTCGCGTTCGAAAACTGATAATCAATCAATCTCGGATAAATCTCTGTTTTCTCGAATATTTTCGAAGAAATCATCGAAAAAACCACGAGGTACTTTAATAACAACAACGACCAATTCGATCGATATGGATGTTAATTCTCAACGAGTTAATCTGATTAACAAAACATCTTTAACACCAAGTCAACACGAAACAACTATCGACGAAGAAAATGAATATAATCCCGATGATTATGATTATGATGATGATAATATACTCGACGAATCGATGAATTCAATTAATGTTTTGTCAGATAGTGATAATCGAACGAAGAATTCGACGGGAACGAAATCGAAACCGCCGTATAAATCCGTTTTGCCGGCATCGGATTCGCAGTACTATGCATCGATGTCATCGGCACCGACTGGCTTTTCAATTTCGTATCATAAACATACGACCAAAGGTCCCAATGATCTTCGCATTCAGGCAGCTCTTACTCGTCTTCAGCAGCAGAGTAAAAAGACAACAACAAGTGGCGGATCGGCGCAATTGATGGTACGTGTTTTCAGTTCATTCGATAGATAAATTTATCGGGTTTCGTAGCGAGAATTTTTCCTTTCTTATTCTATTCTTTGTCGTATTTTTTTTATTTTTCTATCGTTCATTGTCTCTCTATTTTTCTTTTGCTTGATGGGTGGTGCAAACGGGGAAAAGAAGGACATTCGTTGCATTCACATAACATTGCCATAGATTCAACACCAATGCACTTGCATTCTCGAAAGAAATAAAAAACAAATGCTGCATATTTAGCTTGCTTGCTTATATTACACTAATTCATTTCCCTTTCATTTTTTGCTTATAAAGAACACACACACAAAAAAAAACGAAATAGATATGTTAATATATTTCTTTCTTTTTCCTTCAATTGTAGTCACTCTTTCAAGATCCAAATCGCGCTGGTAAGATTAGATAAAAGACGTATAAGATGCCTGTATGTTTACTAAATAAATATTTGATCTAGCTACGCAAAGTCCAACGCCAATGAGTGGTACAACTCGTGTCAAGACATTTTCCGGGCAAACAATTATTACACGAGCTAGTTCAGCATCGGATCGTGCATCGACATATTGCATTCGTTCATCAGTTCGTATTATTTCTGAATGATAAAACAAAAAAAATAAAGAAGCTTTTTTTCTTTTACATTTTTAGTCAATGTCGCCGACGCACGATGCCGATGAAACATTTAGTAATTGACTTTTGCTAGATTTTCGTCTTTTATCCCTTCGTTTTTTTTTGTTTAGTTGGTGATGATGAAATTTATACTCATTTTATGAAATGTCATACTTGCTATGATATTGTTCCGAAAAGTTCGAAATTAGTCGTTTTCGACACACAATTAGCTGTAAAAAAAGCTTTCTTTGCACTTGTCTACAATGGTGTACGTGCTGCACCATTATGGGATACCAAACGACAGAAATTCATTGGCTTATTAACAATCACAGATTTTATTCTTATTTTACAAAAATATTACAAAGAACCGCATGCAAAAATCGAAGAATTAGAAGAACATCGAATCGAAACTTGGCGAGATGTTTTAAGAGAATATGAAAAACCTTTGTTATACGTTCGGCCAGATCAGAGGTATTATGATTTTACCAAATTCAAATACAAAACTCGAACTATTTCTAGTTTATTCGATGCTGTAAAAATCTTAATTGAAAATCATGTTCATCGTTTGCCAATCATCGATCCGAACACAAACAATGTCATTTTTATTCTCACACATAAACGAATTCTAAGATTCTTTTATTTATATGTGAGTTAACAGAGAGAGACCAAACGAATGAAGATCTAAATGTTCTATTTTAAAGATTTATGATTGGCCTCAACCATTATTTATGTCGAAATCAATCGAAGAATTAAATCTTGGTACTTATGATAATCTTCATACTGTATGTTTGTTTGAAATTAAACAAGAATTCGAATCAATAAATTTCAATTCAATCTAGATCCAAGAAACATCTACTGTCATCGACGCTCTTGGCTATTTTGTTAAATATCGTATATCAGCATTGCCTGTTGTCGATGAACAGAAACGACTTGTGAACATTTATTCAAAATTCGATGTTATTGTATGTTAATACAAAAAAAACAAAGTCAAATTTGCTATTATTCATTTCTTTTTCAGGGTCTAGCACCAGATAAAAGCTATCGAAATCTAAATATAACAATAAATGAAGCATTATCCTACCGTAAAGAACGTTTCGAAGCTGTTGCTAAATGTTATCGACACGAATCGTTATCGGCATGTATGGAACGTATTGTTAAAGCTGAAGTTCATCGTTTAGTTATTGTTGATGACAACGAACACGTGATTGGAATCTTGTCTCTGTCTGATTTACTTAATTATATTGTTATACGTCCAACTCAAGTCGAACAACCACCGTCGACACCAACAGCGACGTTCTAATCATGTCGAATAGCTTCTTGTTCTTTTTTTCTTTGGTTTATTCTCACTAAACCCGGTGGTAAATTAAATCATGAAATAAATTCAAGCAAATAAGACGATGTAAACACATTTAGCGTTTCACTTGGCTCTATTTTTTCTTCTTCTTCTTCTTCTTCTTCTTTTTTCTTGGTTTATAGAAAATATAAATAGTGTATTTTTATTCTACGTGCAAAATAAAACAAAATATATTCAGACATTTTCCCTTTTTCTTGTCTTTCAATTTTGTATAGCGTGATTGTACGATTATTTATCCGGTTTTTCTTCACCGACGAAATATATGTTTGCTTTGTTTCTAAATTGACTTCAACTGGCAAAATATTGCCGCCTGCTCGGATAATTTACGCGTTTGATTCACAGAAGATTCTCTAGTTTGTAATCATACGTGAAAATAATAATAAAGACAAATTTGTGCGACTCATTTCCTGTCATAAGAACTGTTTATTAGTTTTCACAAAGAAACTGAATGCCTACGAAGAGCTTTTCTTGTTTTCAAGGTGAAATCAACAAATGATTGATCTATTGAATTCAAATAATGCGACATTATTTTCTTAGTTCGATCAGACAATCAATCTTGATATTACAAATAAAATTAGTTAATCCAAATAGAGTACGCTATTGATCATCGATGATGTTCTCTATTATTCAAATTTGATTCCTTTCTTCCCCAATGTGTTCAAACAACTACAGATGAATTAACATTGCAATAAGTCTTCTTCTTCCTCCCACTCATTACTTCATTGCGAGATATTATCATCCTAAACTCATCGTATGTGTTTCATAATTATTTCTTCTTCTTTTTTTTCTTTTATTTCACTCAACTATCTATTCAATAAATTGCGGTGCTTTCATTAATCTTCATTTTCTAAACGACTAACTTGATCATTCACATTCATTTATAATTAACGGTTATTTTTAACAAAACAACAAAAAATGCCTATTGCACCACTTCTCTTATGATCTACTCGACAAGATAAAACACAATTAACTAACGTTGAAAACGTCTTCTTATACATGTTTTCTATATTATTTACAAATTAATTAACAACCATTTAATTTAATATGCGCATTGAATACCAATGAAAAAATAGATTATTTGTCTCTTTCCCTCTCTCTCTCTCTCTCTGCCGTTTCTCTTAAATCTCTTCACGTTTTCTCTCATTATCTTTGCTTCCTGAACATTACATATTTAATTGCGTGAGCACATCAGTTTCTTTTTCATTTCGAATTCTAAATTCTACCGACCGAGTTAGATTAATTAGAAGAAAAAACATAAATTCCTCCGGCAATCAGTTACTATCATACATCAAAAGGTTAGGAACAAAAACGAAAATTGATTAGTGAAAAACGCGTAGGTAAAACTACGTGTCATAGGTATGATTTCTTCCGCCTACTTCCGTTCCGAAGCGAGAAAACAGATTCATATTCTATCTATCTATATCTATATCTATATATATATGTGCGCGTGGAATAGAATTCTTTCATTAAAACATTAAAAAAGACCGGATCCGTCAATCAAACTAATAATATTAACTTGAAATAGTTGCGTCTATTTTTAAAAATAAAAACAATCTCGAAATAGTTACAAATAGTCTGTGTATATAGAAACTTAGTACGTATGATTAGACAACGAAAAAAAAAACCGAAATGAAACGAATCATTTCTATCTAAGAATTAATTTGATTGTGATTTTTCAGGACATTGAATCAATCATCGGTATTATTTCGTCGACAAATCATAACTATGAACAGATTTCTTCTTAGTCTTCTTTTATTTTCCATTGTAACAATTCACTTAACATCATCGGCTAGTTTTCCTAATCCACCTCAAGTTCCATCGACATCTGCAACACCCGAAGAGTGGGAACTCTTCTGGAAATTATTACACAATTATTATGCTATCATTGCTCGTCCTAGGTACTATTCAATCTTGGGTTTTTTTGTCTTCGATGACTGTTTTCATTTTGATTTAGATTTGGTAAACGTTATGATTCGTTTCCTAATGGTCAGAAACATCCGTCGTATTTCGACATGAATCAATTCAATGAAAATTTAGATCAGCAAAATATGAACATCAACGATTTGTATACATTCATTCATCCAGATCGAAGACGACGACGATGACGATGATAAAAATCCTTGTTAATTTACTGCTATATTTTTTTCTCATTGTAATTCGTCTTCTTCTTCTTCTTCTTCTACTCATTTTAAATCCAGTTTTCATAAACATGAAGTTTTTTGATGATTGGCATGAGAAAAAAAAACAACAAGAACATCTGAACCAAAACCTCATCTCTCACACAAAACAAAAGACACATGCTGAAAAAAAAACAGTTCGATCAATTTCGATGATAAGCAGCATCATAATGCCCAAGATCATACTGATTATAAGCGAGATAGATCACTTTTCGATATGTAGATGACGATTGTTGACTTGGTTTAACTTCAATCTGAGCGAGATTTGCTAACGATGTGATAATAAGAATGTCTATGTTGAATGTATTTGCAATTGTCAATGGAACAACATCACCTAATGTCGAATCAGAAACGCCGGTCTTCGAAAATCTTCGAAGTTCTTTAGTAAATGAAATATTTTCCGTGCTGAGAAATTGACTGTAGAAATCTTCGTTGAGTTTCCATTGTTCGACGCAAATTTGACGTAAACGTTTGGCAAATGAAGTCAGCGGAAGATCTGCTGACAAACCGAATGTTTGCAATTGTCGGCCGAAATAATTGGCGTCTTTTTTCATTTCATAAATCAGACCTTGAGCAAGTGCGTAGAACAAACAATTGCCATCGCCTTTGACCTGAACTCGTTGAACATTGGCATTCGATAGATTTCGATTTAATTCTTGTTCGTGAAGAAGATAGTCTTCGTCGGAATGATGCACCTCATTTCGACATGAACACAGACGAAATAAATTGTCAAAAATCATTGAGAACAAATGTTGTTCAATACATTTTTTTTCGCAAAAGAAAATGAAAAATAAGAACACGTGTGTTTAGCTTCTTTTTTTTCTCGAAAATAAAAACAAACAGCTGACAAATGTACATTTTATATGTGGCAAGGTGTGCGTTTTGCTATGAATCATTCTTTTGATTTGTTCGTTCCCGAGCTTCGCATAACTACCGAAAAATCGCAATATTGCTTCATTTCGACAGTTCTCCTTTCTGTTTTCATAAAAGCAATAATCGTAATGAGAGAGCGAAAAAAAAACATACGAAATGATTTCTGTCACCTAAAAGTCAAAATCTAATTTTAATATTAATAAAAATGACTTTACTTTTCAAAGTTTTAATGAACCCAAAATTAAACTTATTTAGAGTATGACTTCCGGTGTCGAGCATTTCTATGTCACTGAACTCTTTTATCTTGAACAGTAGGCAGTATCTACTAAAAATTAGCAATGATACAATGCACGGTGAAAGTTAGATGTCGCTAGTTTTCGATTCATTTCTCGTTCCTTCTTCATAAACCAAACAAAACTAACACATTTATTAATGGAGGTTCTTGCGATCCATTGATTACACATATTTCTTGTTGTATATTGATGGATCATTTCGATGTATTTCTATCGGTTTTTTATCGAATTAAAATAGGAAACTTTCGACGGAAATCTATTCGATAACAATGTTCTTTTTCAGATTGAGAAAAACATCTCGTTCATACCGCTCAAACAATGACAAATCCAAAAGGTTATCGTCGCGGTACGCGTCATTTATTTTCACGAGATTTCAAGAAAAATGGCCGAATTCCTTTGGCTACCTACATGAAAATCTACAAACGTGGTGACATTGTCGATATCAAAGTAAAATTATCTCGTCGATCGATTGATTCGAAAAGTATAAAAACCGATTTTGATTCGATTAGGGCAATGGTGCCGTACAAAAAGGTATGCCACACAGATTCTATCATGGTAAAACCGGTCGTGTTTTCAACGTAACTCGACATGCTGTTGGTATTATTGTTAACAAACGTGTTCGGTAGGCGAAGTTTTTCTTTTCGATTGCAAATGAAAACATGTTCGTTGATTTTCAGTCATCGTATCATTGCTAAACGTATCAATGTTCGAATTGAACACAGTAAATAAACAATAATTGAGTTCAATAGTTTCGAATTTGTTTTTTTCTTATTTTTATAGTTAAACACTCAAAATGTCGTTCGGACTTTCTTAACCGTGTTAAACTTAACGAACAATTGAAACGTCAAGCTAAAGAATCGGGTAAAACTGTTCCACTTGCCAGCATCAAACGACAAGTACGATGAAAACTGACTTCATTTGATTTCCTATGAACTCATTTTGTTCATTGTTTTAGCCGCAAGGTCCACGAAAACAACATTTGGTCCGAACACGTGGCAATAAACCACAAATCGTCGAACCAATCCCATACCAATTCGTAGCTTAAGAAAAACAAGAATTCTCGTTTTTTTTGTATTGCTACTCTTGTTTTTTTTGAACACGTTTTATCAACAAGCGTGAAGAAGAAAAAATAAATAAATAAATAAGAACGATCCGAAAATAAAGCACAACTCTCGAAAGATTTATGATATTGTTTACATAATGTCTTTCAGATTCAATCATGGCTTGTCAAATATTGATTAAAAATAGTTCGTTGACTTTTCTTTCGCATCGAATTGAGAAGTTTTCTCTTTATTCAAGGTTCACGTCTCTTACGACCTGTTCTCTACACTCGAATAACCATAAATGGAACACAAGATAAACCACCTTTTCCAAAAGTTCTACGTCTGTTGTTCATCGATGGACTCTTTGATTTCTAATCGAGTTCTATTTTCTAGCGATTGGATTGCCATTACAAAATGAATTACCCGAAGTCAAACCTGTCCCAGACACACCGCCTAATCATATCAATTATCCGAATATGTCTCGACGATTGCTCGAATGTCGAGGAGTCGAATTAGTTCATGACAAGCTTATTCATAAGCAATACGGTATTATGGTAAGAATTTATGGTCTGATAGTTCGATTTTTAATTTAACTACGAGATTTAGGCTCTTGCTCCTGGCTTAATGAAAGAAGAACATTTTAATACGATTCGCGACATGATAAACAAACGTATTGACATGGAAAGATGTTTTTCCATATGGCGAGTTGATCCACCGTGGCATCCGTGGTATTTTAAAGGTTTAAATAAGAAACGAGGTGCCGGAAAAGGCAGTATTGAATATTTCGTTACACCTGTGAAAGCCAATCGAATGATTGTTGAAATTGGTGGTACATTGTCGTTTGATTATCTTTATCGAACATTACTGTCGATAGCCGAAACTCTTCCATTTCCAGCGATACCCGTTTCTCAAGAATTACTCGACAAATGGGCCGCTGAACGTGAAGAAATTCAAGAGAAAAATGTCAATCCATTTAAATGGGAATACTTAATACGAAATAATATTCTCAATTGTCATCGTTATACAGACTTTTATGATATTGAATTCGCTCGATACGGACCTAAAGTTCGATAATGTTTTTTTGTTAGTTTTTTTGTTTGTTTATATTTACAAAACAAAACGCACGAACACAAAGATAAAAATTTTTAATTGAATCATCAATTTCTTTCTTTGCTGCTGTTAAACCTCAATATGACTTTGACTGTGAATTGGGTCAATTCTTGTTCTTTTTTTTTCTCAACTCGAATTAAAGAGTCCGATTTCACAGAGAAGTTGATTAGTAAGTAGATATGTTGCCAGTAGGAATTTTTCTACCGACAGTTTCAATTATTTATGAACTCATCGAACTATCTTGCATGCATGAAAAAAAAACGAATGCTAATAATCTTTTTGCATGATAACAGACAATGTTGCAAATATGAAAGCATTTTCAATCAATCAAAAATCAGTTCATTGAACCATGCAATTCTGTATAGACCTACGACGTTTTTCATCTTTCTTAAGATATTATTATTATTCAGAGACATGATAAAAACATGAATAGATAATTAGTATAGACTTATTATTTTCTACTTTGATATTAGAGATTGGATGATTTCCGTTTGAGACCGGAAGATCAAAAAAGAAGAGCTATTGTTCATCATAAATACCTTTTTAATAATAGGCTAGAGTCTGTATTTTAACTATATATTCATATTTATGTAGGTGTTTTTTGATAATAAATGATTTCAACTAGCAGATTTTCTCAATCAAATCTTAGTTAATATATTGTTTATTTGATCAGTTAGAACTGATGTTTTTTCCTAAATCACCGACACATGCTCATTGATGGAGATTTTTTTCTCTTTTTCTCCTCTTTTAGTTAGTCATGGATTTATTATAAAAACAGAAAATACTAATGGGGATAAAGAGAGACAAACAGGAAGGAAAACGCCAATAAAGATAAATCCCAGATGATGGTCCATTGGAACGAGAAAGTCATTATTTCTATTGATATTCTATACTAGTACTTTACTTGAATAGTTTGACTAGTATATCAGAAAAATATGTTCATTATTATTATTATTTTATAGTCTGTTTTAAGTCATGGTTAGGCAATATCTTATATTAATATTTGTTTTGTTAAATTTATCTATTGTCAATAGACATATACGCATGACAAGATAAAATGATCGAGATTGACTTTGGAGTAGTTCTTTCTAGTTTTATTTATATCCCTTTGTGAAAATCTTTTTCATGCTTAGATTGAACTGCGTTTCTTTCGAGTATTGTCTCTGGTGAAGGAGTTATCCCGACCAAATCTTACTTTTTGTTTCGCATCTGCATTTTCCCGTTTTTCTTTTCCTTTTTTTCTCTTTTTCTTTGAGAATTTTATCTTCCCATTATTACAGTGCGTCGATTATATTCGATGTTTATCAAATGAAAGAAGTGAAAGGGAGGGTGTTGAATAATAATAGACCTCTATATATATTTATAAAGAATATTCAAGATAGAAAGAGATAATTCAGTCTGATACGATTATAAACTATTAGAAAATCTGATGGGCCTTCTTCTTCAAATAAAAAACAAATGAGATCTTTGATTTTAGGTAATCAACATACATCTATCCGACTGAAGTATGCTTTAGTTTCAAGGACAGATCATCTAGATAGAAGAACCCAATGGTAAGTGGAACAAACACTTGACGATTCGACAATGCGTGACGTAAAGGAAATGTATTGTCAGTAGAAAAGAAATGCAACGTATTTTAAAACAAATATTAGACTACGAGGGATGAATAAGCGTGGAAGGAAAAGCATGAATATGTGACGTAGAATATAACAATATCGAGATTTATCCATGGAAATTCACGTGCGTTTAGTTATGGTTTAAAATAACTCTTATCAATCATAGAAAATATTTTTTAAATAAAAATAACCCCACTCATTATTCTTCTCGAACTATATATAAATATATATACGCAAAAGTCACATCAAATAGAATAAAATTTAACATTGTATTTTTCTTTCAAAATTATTAATTTATATACATTTAATGAAGTGAGCTTCCTCTACGTTACAATCTCCCCTCCCCTTATCGTTTTGATTTTATTATCAATGATATTTTGACCTAAAACGAACTCGAATTACATAAATGCATAGACGACGATTCTTTTAGGTACAGAATATTGTTAATGAATGCTTGAACTAACATATAAAATAAGAAAACAAGTACTCGGAATTTTTAGTTTTTCTTTCTCTCTCTCTTTCTGTCTCTTTTCAATCGACACAGTTTTATCTAAGACTTCAATTCATTAGTAAATCTTTTTTATTCTGTCTAAGAAATCTTTGTCGTGTTAGTTGTAAATATGCGATGTTTCCGCTAGCGTATTAGCGAGAGTCGTGATAATTCGATTAGCAATCTGTTTTCCCTTTTACAGTTCGTAGATCAACTAAATGACATAAGGCCAAATGATATGTTCAATGGATGAATGACGCCTAAAATCAGCCACATCATTATACTATTTTCAAAAAAGACACGCCAAGTCTAAAGCCGAACTGATTCATGTCAACAGTCGTCGATCTATTTCTTTTTTTTCTTCTTTTTCTCTTTCTCGTCGTTGCTATTTGAAGAGTGAGAAAAAAAATTGATGCTGATGACGATAATTTGCTTCGTCTTCTTCTTCTTCTTCTTCTTCTTCTTCTTTCTTTGCTCTTCGAAGTTAGCAAGAGCAGCCGGTTTTGCTTCAAGATATTCTCTGTTCATTCACCTATGTAATCCGAAGTAAGATTGAAATTAAATTATTAGCTTTTAGCTATTAAATTGAGCAAAAAATGCACGCACACACGGATATTTTTATCTCGTAAGTTGCCTTTTGAATTTCAATAAAATAAAAAAGAAAAAAAAAACATTTTAGCCGAAATTGAATAATAAAATAATCAGAAAATTAAATTATTTACGTACCTTTTTCTCTCTAAATTGACTTTTCTAGCGGAAGAGAACTTGTTCGATGTCAACTGCTCGTTTTAAATTATCGACTTTTCTCTTCTAGATGATAAATATCATTGTCAAAATTTACCAGTAGGAAAATGAACACAACTAGTGAAACAATTCAAGATGATTACAATTCAAGTCTAGTCGATGATTGGGAAAATTATCGAGCTTATACACGATTCTATCATATAACCGATGAAATATTCTTATACGCTAATCCAATCTTAATTTTCATCGGTAACTATCAAGAGAATTCAAATAAGTATAAACTAATCCATGACATATTTCAGGTATACCAACTCATGCATTATCAATGATTATCTTCCTTCGTAAACGAATGCGTCGTTATCCTGTATCAGTTTTCATGGCTATGCTATCGTTAGTTAATATTCTAATTCTCGCCGGTCCTGTCACAATGCAATGGCTTAATCATAAAGTATTCATTGGTTTTGTCGTAACCGGTTCGAGATTTCTTTGTGGATTTCATATTTATATTGATCTTGTCGGTTCATCGGTGAATTCTTGGTTGATTTTAATGATTGCTGTCGAACGTTATCTATCAGTGACAAAACCATTTCTAATTCGAACAAGTTTTAATCGTCGACAAGCATGGATCATTGTTTTTAGCGTATTTATTGTTGCACTTATTGCATCACTCGGTTCAGCGATTGTTGCATCGAACGTTGAAAATTGTCATCTATTTTTCTCGACAACATTTCAAATTATTGGTTCAATACAAATCTTTTTTATTTATGTCCTACCATCGATACTTATTCTTGCGTTGAGTATTATCACAGTACATAAACTTAAAAATCGAATACGAACAAGTGGCTCAAGACGTATACATATCAGTGTTATGCTCATAGCCGTTTCATTTTCTTTCATCATATTTACAATACCCTATCAAATCTGTTGGTATTGGCTATTTTCAACAACTCTAGGCAGTGTACAATTAAATTTAAAAGTTAATATCATTAATATTGGCCTTCGATATATTGCGTTAACAATTCGAAATTTAAATTATACAATGAATTTCTTTCTTTATTCATTGACATCATTTGTGTTTCTCAAAGAAGCATTTACTATAGCCCAATGTAATTATGTTTGTAATCAACGCTTCTTTCAAAATATCGCTTGTTTTCGACGTTTACGTCGATTATTTCTTCTTTCTGATGAACAACGTGAGCAACAACCGATTAATATCTATCCAACTGATGATGATAAGTCTAATAATCGAAAGTCAAGTTTAAACTATCAAAGTTTTCAACGAAAATCATCATCGAATGGTCATTGTCTCGATCAAAATGATCTCACAATTAATTTAAAACAATTAAAAATCAAACCAAAACAAAAGAAACTAAAATGGAATTTAAAACCAATGAATAAGTATTTATCACCGGATCATATTCATTATAATGATTATGTCGATGATGACGACGACGACGACGACGACGATGATGATGATGAAGATAATCACCAACAACAGGTACAACTATCATCTAATTTTACTTCGACATCGAATATCAATGATAATAATTCGAATAAACCTCAATAATTCAACAACAAAAAGAAACAAAACTAATCATTTGTTGTCTGTGTGTGTGCGTGTAGTGCATGTTTGAATTTGATACCAAAAAATAGAAATCAGATCTGTTTGTTGTCCATCGACAATTATCAGATGTTAAAGAAAGGTCATGGCCATTGAATTATTAATCATGTTTTCGGTTTTGTTCTTCTTTTTCTTGTAAATGAAAATTTCACAAGAAAATCCTCGGAGATTTACGAATTGCCTGTCAAATTTTAATCTTTAATTAACAAAAAAGGACTTATTCATTGTCTAACAAGATTAAATGCTATTAGTAAAACTAAACTCAGAATTCATTGCTGTCAATTTACATGTAATACCTTCATGAAAGATTTATATTCGTGCCTATGAGTAACTACTCACGAATATCACGTTTCTCTTTTTCAAAATGAATAAATAAATAAATAAATAGCTGGGAAATGCTAATAACGAGTACTTTGTTCTTTTCTTCTTTGTAAAAGAAGACAAAACGTATTGAACCATATAAATGACTTTGACAAAACAAAATATGAGTTCTCAGTTGACCCATTGACTGATTCGATCGTGTTTTTCAATAGATGAGATGAAATAAAAATAATTAGTTAATGTTTTTTTCTTCTTCTGCCATCGAAACAGAGCAAAATGAAATCTAATATAAGAACATAAAGTAAGAACTCAAGATTCTGAAAAGAAAAAAAAATTGTTCTATAATTGAATATGAAATAAATCGTGTGAATGCAAATTTGCATTTATTTTTATATCTACTTCATTTAAATATACATTAATTATGTTTATTCAAGTGAAAATTTATTCATCTACAAAGACTATTGTACAGAGGTCACTGATGAATAGAATACCGCATATGCTGCTTTCGATGTTGTTACGTTAACCAGTCAAAAGCAAGACCATGTTTTACTAATTCTATTCCATAGTTTTCTTTTTTGTCTTTGCACGTTTATGTCTATTGAATCCGATAGTTGATCATGCCGAATTATCAATTATTATGTATTTTCAAGAATTTGCCTAAAGTAAATCTTTGATTTGAGAACTTCCGTTTGTTAGATAACAAATATTTGCTTAGACCGAGCTTGTCAACGGCATAAAAGCCGCAGCAACGTGCGTTTTAGAACATAATGGCGTTATAAAATCATTTGAAAATCTTGGTCTACGTCGTCTTCCAATTCGTCTCATTGGAAACGACATGCAGACTTATCGCGAAGGACAGTACGTTCGATGATTTAAAAAAAAACTAAACTAACAAACTTCTTTTTCAGTTATGTTTTTATTAATTTTATCGCTGGAACAACAAAACTCTACGAAATGATGGCTGCACTTAAACGTGAAGGTGATATATTAAAACGGGTTGTATCGAATGACGACGAAGCAAGCGAAAAACCTGAGTGTCATTGTGATAAATACGGATATTTCGTGACGGATATCGTCGATTATACGAAACCATTGACTGTTTGGAATAAGAAAATCACTGATCCATTGTACAAAAAACGTTTGTGAAAGTCTTTTTTTGTTTGTTTTCTCCTCGTAGATTAATAAAACAAGCTAATGTTTTTCTTTTCCCATTCAATCAAACTCTCGTTTACTCGTGACATCTACAAACTGCATACCGACGGAGGCAAATAAATGACGTTAACTATGTACTCATGGCCTATATAAACAATCGTTGATATTTATTTTCCGTACATTTCTCTTTCTTCAGTAAATAACTTGTTTATTTTCTCGAAAACTGATAATATCATCACCTAATCAACTCCATAACACTTGACAGTCATTAGAGGTCAACATCATCAGCTGATTATTTTCATTCGTTCTTTTATTTCTTTCTTCCATTAGAACGTCTGTCCGTCCACACACAAGGGTCGATCATTCGCGTCATGTGACGTTTCATTATTCTTCGTTTTTTTTTCTCTTTCTCTTTGCGCGCATGTCCTTTCTTCCATATATCACTTTTAATCCGACGACACATTTCTTCATTCATTTCTTCGTTCGATAGTCAGGCGGTAGGTACGGAGAAAATTTTTTCACAAACACACAGCAATTTAAAAGAAAAAACAAATACGTGTCATAGCCGTTCGGATGATTCAACCGTTGTTTTTCTCTTTAGATAAATTATTTCTTTTTCATTTAAACTGTCTACTCGATTTCTATTGAATTTCTATTGAAAATGAAATTCCGATTCAAAGAAGAAACTCCAGCTGGTAAATTATCTGCGAAATAAAAAAATAAACAAAAACGATTGTTTATCCTTTCGAAATAGATCAACGTAAACAAGAAGCCGAGAAAATTCGGGTTAAATATCCCGAACGTATTCCGGTAAACTGATAGTTTTGGTTTTTCTGTCTTTTTGCAAAATATCATTTTCAAGGTCGTTGTCGAACGTGTACCCAAGTCGCAAATACCTGACATTGATAAGCGAAAATTCTTGGTGCCCAATGACATAACCGTCGCCCAATTCATGTGGATCATTCGTAAACGTATTCAATTGGCACCTGAAAAGGCTATTTTTCTCTTTGTAAACAAAACGATTCCTCAATCAAGGTGAGACATTCGTCCTTTTCTTCAATAACACAGAAAAAAAAACGATAAATTTTCCTATTCTAGTTCAACAATGGGTCAAATTTATGCTGAACATAAAGACGAAGATAGCTTTTTATACATCGCCTATGGAGGTGAAAACACATTCGGCTAAACTTATCAATCAATCAAACGAAATATTTCAATTTCAACAAACACAACACTTTTTTTCATCATGTACATTTTCTTTCTTTTTCTCTCTTATTTCCTTTGTATTCGTGTATGCCTATTTAAACCATCAGAGTTGAGAGTTTGAAAAGATTTTGTTCAAATATGTATCTATCAATGTAAAGCAGAAAATGTTCGTCGGTGGTTTCTAGATCATGTAATAAATATTGCACTTCTCTTATTATAATAATCGATTGTTGTGTTGGTCAAGGCTATCGAGCGAATATGCACGAATGGATATGTTTGTTTGCGAAGAATGTAATAACACAACTGCTTGTAGAGATAAACGATCAGTTTGATAAAAGAAATTAAACATAGACTGTTTAGAATGAAGAATGTTAATGAAAGATGAAGATTGATTTTATATTGACGGCATGTTGGTGGTTTAGGAAGATTTTGATTTATTAGTTTTTCGTATTGTTGAATGAGAAATGTTCGAAGAGAATTCGAGGGTGAGGGTGGATTTCGACATTGTTGAATTGTTAGATAGACAGTTGGTTGGCTGAAATAATTCCATAGATAGGAGAGACTAGTTATGAATATGATGAAGACGATCGTTTGAAACATCGAATGAGCTTTTGAATTTGCCAAATGAGAAAAAAACTAATTAAAAGATGAAGTAAACTGAGAAATCTGTAGAGCAGATTCTTTGTGATTGTGTAATTAAATTGATCGCATCGATTTAAGAGATATTTTTCGATGAAATCTTTAATTTGATGATAAAAAGAAGATTTCGTTCGATGAAATTGAAATGTGAAATAACGTTTCGAACGAGTCGATGAAGAACATCGATGATAAACAACGGAGAAAAGTCTTTGCGAAGATTTCGAATATGAAATCGACAGAAAATAATAACAAAGACTCAACGTGAGAATAAGCAGAAGTAGAAAAGCAATCAAATAAATGTTTTTATTAGAAAAATTCATATAAGCGCTAATGACAAAAAAAAAACTTTCCTAGAAACGTCAATTTGTTTTGAGGAATTCTTTTGCATGATCTTCTTTCAAACCGATATAGATTTCGACTTGATCAGTTTCTGTTGGTAGAATTAAAATCAATCCATCCCATCGACCAGGTGGTAAACTAATACGTCGTGGTGGACCTTGACCGAAATCGATTTGAAATGCAGGAAATCTCGACCAATTGGTAAAAGCTAAATCGTTGCTAAGAAATGATTGAAAACCTGGATGAATTGTCGATTGTGCATTTTGAACTAAAGCCAATGCCGATGTCATATATTCTCTGCTCATTCGTTGTTTTTTTTCTCGATTAATTTCTTCAGCTAGATCGTTGACCGATTTGTCCAAAAGATCTTTCATTTGAAATTGCAAACAAATGTAAAAATTACAATTGCCAAAATAATTCGAATCGAGTCCCAGTTGTTCACGGCCGTTACTCGCCATGCCGATGTTCACTCGTTCATTGGCCGGTATACGACGTATTCGACTGATCGATTGAGTTAACCATGCGACAAGCACGTCGTTAAACGAAAGATTTCGATTGGAAATCTTCAATTTATCGAATAATTCCTGTTTGGTGTATCGTTTGATAATGACGTCCATTGATGGAAGTTCAGTAAACGAAAAATTCGGTGGAATAGTTGTGTATTCGATATGTTCGTATGAAACACGGTCAGCTGGTTTGAGCAATGATCGATCGAAATTGAATGGCGGGATTTTCGAAGCGTCATGTTCTCGAGTCCAATTGGCGAATCGATTGAATAGAGTGAAAAATCCGTGACCATCGGACAAATGATGATGAACGCCGAAGATTAATAATGTTCCATCGAGCAGAGTAATTTGATGAAGAAAAACCAATGGCGATGTATCAGTTGGTATTGGTGAATATGGAAAAACATCGAGTTGTTGATAAGAACAATTGATATAGTATGAAATTGATTGATCTTTTTGTTCAGCACGAGTAAAGACTCGATTGGGATCAAGTTCAGATCGAATTAATCGACCTGAATTCGGCTTATTTTCATCGTAAACAATTTGATCAAATGCATTTGGACAAAATTGTTTTAAAAATTCAATAAAATCATTTTCTAAATCATGAATTATATATTCATACATGAATAAAACTCGAGTATAACATTTTGGCATAACAGCATCGTTCAACGACAGCTCATCAGTCGACATAATTCTCGCACTCGCACTAAACAATAACAACAACAACAACACAACAAAATGAAATGTTGAAATATAACCAAGTTATTGCTGCAATACTTTTATCTTGTTTTGTTCTTTCCTTTTGTCAAATAGTAAAATATAGATGTCAATGCTACGCAGGACTCTTATCTGTTAATGTCAAATGAGTGTATATCTAGTTTATTATTTTGAAAAACCCATGACATAACAATCTCGAGCAATTTGCTTCTCTGACAGAAATGAGTCATTGAAGGCCGTAAAAAAAACAAGTTTTTTCCTTTCTAAACACGTTTTACATTGTTGTGGTGCAATTTATTTCTATTTAAACGAACGATATATGTTGATTTCTCATTCAGTTTTCATCATTCAAAAATGAGTGAGAAAACGGAAGGAAAATGTTTTGTACATAATAAAAAAACTCTTTCTCAATTTCATTCATTAATCAATCAAGTCTATCGAACAAAACAATTCGACAAAGGAATCATACAAAAAATACCCAAACTTTGCTGCAATTGTCAACAAACAAATCGTAAGAATAGAACACAAAACATTTTCTGTTTCGAATTTATTTTTGTCATTTTCAAAGAAGAATCGTCAATTGATTTTGATTATTTAATTAAACTATGTCAACAACTTGAACAACTTCAGCTGCAACAAAATGGTTCAATAGTTAAAAAACCAAAACAATTCTATCATTTGAGTTTGCCAATTTCGCGTTTGTTTACTTCGAAACAAAGACTCTATAAAGTTGGCCGATTTATTGGACAACATGGTAAAAATATTCGAAAGATTGAAGAAAACTTAAACATTTCATTAAAAATTATTAATTCGAAATCTTCAAAACATGATCGAAGAGTATTACACAAACTTCCGGATTACAAACCAGAAGGTCTTCTATCTGAATTGGCGATTTTAATTGAATTAAAAGATGAAAATGGTTCTATTGAAACAATTAAACAAGCAATACAAAATGAATGGGACAATATTGATGTTTCTTTGAGATCGAAGAGCACTTCTTCTATCAAAGGAACTAAAAACAATAGCCAACCATTGCCAGAATTCGAAACAGATTCACGATGGCAACCAAAACATTCAAAACAAAAAGCCAAATCTAAAGCCAAACGAAACCAACAGCAACAATCTCCAGCTGCTGTTGCTGATCAACCTAGTCGACCTTTTTTTAAACAATAAAATGATTTAAAGTCGAGAAATAGGTCAAACAACGAATGCATATTTCGTTTATTATAATAAAACACATCGACACAAATATGGTTCGGTGTAGTTTTTATCTAGAGCAATTTTAGCTGCACATTCGAATACGTCTCTCACACCTTCACGTGTCTTAGCTGAACATTCTAAATAGTTCTTGGCGCCAATTTTCTTTGCACACAAAAGTGCGTCTTCGGTTGTAATAATTTTCTTGTTGTCATTTCGAATTTGTTCATGTACAAAAGGATCATCACGTAGATCACGTTTATTGGCAATTAATAGGATTGGTACATCACGACAGTAATGTTTCACTTCAGGCGCCCATTTATCTAACACACAAGTGAGACTATCAGGTGAATCGAATGCAAAACAGATTAAAACAACTTGAGTATTTGGATAACCGAGAACGCGAAGTCTATAGAAGAAAATATATTTAGTAAAAAAGAGAACGATATTCTCGGCTTACCGAGCGTATTCTTCTTGTCCAGCAGTATCAATCAGCAATAATTCGATATGTTTATTATCAACATCAATAATCTGAGTATTTCCTTCGAATAATGTCGGAACATAATCTTGACAAAAACGATTATCTTTAAATGCATAGAGTAATGATGTTTTACCCACGTTCCCATTGCCAATAACGACTAATTTCTTTCGTATTAAATCATAATCTGTATTCATTGTCGAAACATGTTTTCGTAACAATCCTAAATAAAAACGACATTGACAAAGAACTGAGATCTCTGTTTGTTTGATGTGCTCAATCAATAAAAAAAATCTCGAAACGGACTACCAATAGAGCACAACCGATGACTGTTACCCGAAATAGATATGAAAGAAAACTGAAAGCAAAAAGTTATTCTTATTAGTGTTTTGTTGTTACTATTAAAAGAAAAAACGAGAGAGAGAGAGAAAAAGAAGAATATCAACGAGAACGAGACTAACGAAGATGAATCACTTTCTCTCGACTAAGTGGATCTTTTCTTTCTTCGATTTGTTGTTGTTGTTGTTTTGATACCATGATCGAAAGATAACATATCGATTTTCATTATTTAATGAAAGATTAGAATGTGTCTTCATTCGAGGGGTTTATACAAAAATGCAGATAATCAGGAAACTAACCGAAAAGTATATTTATTAATGTCTTTCTATTTGTTTTCTTTTATTTGACTAGAACTTGAGATTCGAATGGTTTATTGTTATTATTATAAAGAAGGAAAGCAATTATTCGACAAGTACGAATCATCAATCTTGATTATTTCAAACAAATTCTGTGACATTTATCATTCTTAGCCTTTCCGTACGTGTGTGTGTTATGTTCTTTTGGTCTTCTTTTCTTACAAATAAATAGACATGCAAGAATTCAGCTAATAAATATTAAATTATCTTGTAATCATATCTATTTATATTTACTACAAATCCAAGTGCATTTTGTTTTGTCTTCAATACGTTTATATCTTTGTTTCAAATGTATTTCTAAAATAATCTTTTTCAATGTTTGCAGAAAAACAACAACAACAACAACAGTAGCGTATGTATAGATCTGTACACGAGAAAAATATTTTCGATAAATAAAATCTTTGGTTTTGGTTTGTTGTGTTTATGATCGATCTAATTGAACCATTAATAAACGAAAACTAATCGATGATAATGAGAGCATTCGATTACATTCTTGAGAATTAATCGGTAATTTCATATATTCGGTTTCGAGATTATTTGGACTGAATTCAAAATGATAGATTATCGGTTGTATTTGACATGCTGATGAGTCGGCATGTGGACCTTTGAGAATGAAAAATTTCAAATCAATTGGTTGACTAATCTTCGATTTGAGAACTAATTGATAGCTTAACGATCGGACACTTGTCGTATGTGGATGAGGAGTATTGTCGTTAATTCGAGCACGAACTTGCCATTGATATTGTAAAGCTGTGAAACGTGACGTTTCGAAATATAATTTGGCAACAAAATCATCTGTTCGAAAAGGTTTCAGAATTAAATCTACGATGAAAAAAAAGAGAAGAGTTCTCGACATTTGCAATGATAAAATCTTTGTATCTACCGCTAACGCCAATTTGATTGAGTGAAAGTAGATCGACTACGGTTTCCAAACATTTCTTCTCCTCATCCGAGCTCTTCTTCTGTGCTCGAATTGTATCAATCAATTGAACGCCACTTTTCAATGGATATTCGCATTGATCCAAATGCGCTCGAAGGCTATCAACGGAACCATTCCACAGACATCCAAGAATTGCATAATCACAATGACTTGGTCGATCACGGCAGTTTTCTGTTTGATGAATGTTGATTTCCGAACGTAGATAAGTCTCAAAACAATAATCGCATTGTATCGGTAATTCGGATATGGTTTTTTCAACGGCTAAATTTCTCGTACAATTCGATTTCGATATATCGCATCGACAGTTCGGACTTGAAAAGAAAAAACCAATCAAAGATCAGTTCATTCGAAAATCTTACCACGTTGTTTGTTCATCTTTTAATTTACAATCAGCTAATAAGTGATTAAAACAAGACGCACACATGAGATGTCCGTTGACGCACTTTAGAGAAGAGAAATTCAAAGGTAAAACGAGAGAATTCGAATGAATTATTTTTGAAATACTTGATACATAGCTAATGAAGATAAGTCCAAACAGATACAACATGAGAGAATCGAAGCAATTCGTTCTTCGAGAAGACGTGGTTTGTGTGTCGAAAGAGTTCGACATTTTTTCGTTGGCGGTTCTTGAAGATCATCGAAATTTGATGTTGAATTATCCGTGGAGATTAAAAGAGGTGTTTCAGTCATATTTTCGATAGAAAAAAAACTAATAGTATTTGATTTATCTCGTCAGTCAGTCGAAACAAAAACCTGTCCGACCAAAAGAGACGTTCATTGATCTGACGCTCTTCGAAAAACTATTATTTTCATAATTTTCAAAAGTTTTTTTTTCTAATTTTTTTTCTCAATAAATTTCTCTCGAAATTCTTCGGATTTTTATCCTATGCAGAGCCGATTCGTCATCCTATTGGCCAACAAAAATAACCGATCAAAACGCACTTGCATATTCATTTCATTCTTCTTGCTAAATTTCTAAACAATGACATGATTTTGTTTTTCAAAATGCTAATTTTTCGTCGTTTTTTTTCAAGACTTTCATCGATGAACTCGAAACCATTGACCATCGTCGTTGCCTTAGACGATAACAACGGTATCGGTCGTGATAACACCATTCCCTGGCACATTAAAAACGATTTGAAATTCTTTCGTTTCGTTACATCGAGCAAAACCGATGCAAACAAACAAAATGCGGTTATTATCGGCCGAAAAACTTACGAAACATTTCCGAAACCATTGCCCAATCGTTTGAATATCGTCGTCAGCAGCAATTCGACATTGCCGAATACGAACTATCCGAATGTCGTACTTGTGAACAGCTTTTCGGACGCAATTCAACGAGCAAATGAGTCGGATATTGAAAATATTTTTATTGCTGGCGGTGTTCGGATTTATGAAGAAGCAATCGAAACGAATTCTGTCCAACGAATGTTCATTACACGTGTCAAAGGAGATTTTCATTGTACATCGAATTGGTCATCGTTTAATACGAAGAATTTCCATCGAATTCAACCGATACCCAGTGAATATAAGGAGTTTTTTGAAACATCTCAAGAAAATCAAACACAACCGGAATATCATTTAGAAATCTATGAAAAAGATGTTTAAAACGATTTTTATTTTATTTGCCTTTTTCAGATAATGTCAGTGCCGAAATCGGAGTTGGACGCGAGTCAACTCGAAGAAGAACATGTTCATAAAGTTTACAATCAAATCGCTCATAATTTCAGTGATACACGTCATAAACCATGGCCACGTGTCGTCGATTTTCTACAAACATTTTCACCGAATTCATTGATTCTTGATGTTGGCTGTGGAAATGGGAAATACATGAATACGAGAAGAGATGTTTTTATGGTATATTCAATTAGGATGTGTTTTTTCGTCTTCTTTTGATTGCTAATAGTAGATTGGCTGTGATCGAAGCGAAGGTCTGTTGAGTATTTGTCGTCAACGACAATTTCAAGTATTTCTCTCCGATTGTATGAACATACCTGTTCCAACGAACATGTTCGATGGTGCAATTTGCATTGCTGTTCTTCATCATATCAGTACACCTGTAATTTTTCGAAAGACGTCTGTATTCTTTTCGGTCATTCATTCTTTTCGTTTTGATTGTTCTAGGAACGGAGATTATCAGCATTGAAAGAAATTGTACGATTGCTAAAACCCGGCGGACAAGGACTCGTTACTGTCTGGGCAAAAGAACAGCAAATCGAAAATAAGAAAAGTACTTATATCACAAAAAATGCGAAAACTTGCCCGATTCATCAGCAATCCGAACAAAAAGACGAACTGATCGTTCATACGCCACGAACTGAATTTCAACGAGCCGATTGTCTCGTTCCGTGGACGAAACCGACCGAGAAATTGCTGAGATACTATCATGTTTTTGTTCGTAATGAACTCGAACATATTCTGAGTTATATACCTCAAGTAAAGATTTTGAATTCGTATAATGATGACGGAAATTGGTGTGTGATTTTTTTGAAAATGGCCTAACGATTGCCTTTGTTTCAGATAAAAGAATTCATGTCGGATTTGAGCGTTCCGTTTCTTTTTCAAAAATCAGTCGCACTTAGTTCATATCGAGATCGACAATTTCGAGTAAGATCAAAGCATTTTTCGTTTTGAAAATTCTCTCAACATTCTCGAAAATTCGTTCTAGGGTAGCGAAGGTGAACAGGATAAAAAATTACTACAAAGTACGACTTTATACGTTGGCAATCTTTCGTTTTACACAACTGAAGAACAAATTCACGAGCTTTTCTCACGTGCTGGTGATGTCAAACGAATTATCATGGGCTTAGATAAAACAACAAAAACACCATGTAAAAAAAAACAACAAAGACGATTCTTTTTCAAATGACAAATTCGAATTTTTTCTAGGTGGCTTTTGTTTTGTTGAATATTACACTCGGCAAGATGCTGAACATGCAATGAGATATATCAATCAAACGCGTCTCGACGATCGAATTATACGTACGGATTGGGACGCTGGTTTTGTTGATGGACGACAATTCGGTCGGGGAAGAAGTGGCGGACAGGTTTGTGATGATTGACAGAATCAAAGAAATGTCATAATCTATTTACGATTTTAGGTACGAGATGAATATCGAAAAGATTATGATCCTGGTCGTGGTGGTTTCGGTAAACAAGTCAAACCAGGAATGGACATGAATCAAGGTGGTATTGCTTAGTTTGTTGTTTGTTTTTTCGTTATTGTATGTGAATATTATGAATCAATAAACAGAAGAGGAACGAAACAAATACTAAATTCTATGCGCTTTCATTTCAAGTTTTTTTAAAACTTTTAATTATGAAAATCAGCGTCATTTCATAATTAAAAACCGTGGGATTTTGTCTCAAACAGAAAGACTATGTCTCTGATTAAGATATACTATTTACGTGATGTGCGTAGAAAGAACGTTCATTCAATTAGATTTTATTAGCACTCGTTAAAAATAAATCTTCTTCGTATAAACGCAATTGTTTGATTATCATCATCGTATTTACTTATTTTTAGCGATATCGCATCGATATATGATTATATCATGCTCAAATGTCAGATATGCTAATACTTATCCATCCATTAATCTGTTGTCTTTTTTTTATGACGTCTTTAGTTTTTTCTTCCTTTTTGAATATCACGTTAATTTACGGTTAACTCACGCTGATCGAACGGAATGTTAAATGAGAGTTTGTAATTAGTGTTTTTTATATTTTATTTTAAAAAAAATAAGAGAGATAGACAGAGAAAAACAACAAACTGTAATGTAATTAGTTTATTTCGCGTTCTTTTCTTTTTCGCACGATTAATCTAATTATTTAAATCTGCATCATGTACATAGGTAAAACCAGGAAATGATGAGCCTTTATTTGTAATACTGCCAATATATTGCTCATTTACACTCGGAGATACGCCAGCATCGATGAATTCTTTTGGAATTTGATTTAAATCCGTTGGACTATTCACCGATGGTTTCCATGGCGGTGGAATTTTTCGTGCTTCTAATTTCTCCCAATCGATTTGTTCGAAGAATGGTTGTCGTTTTATTTCAGCTACATCTTCAGGTCCACTGCCTAAACGTTCATTTGGACTCTTACGTAATAACTGTTCAATAACACTACGAGCACGTTCAGATACATTTCCAATGAAACGTAATGAACGATTTAATATATTATCATACATTTCATTTACATCCCGAGAATAGAATGGTGGCTGAAGAGAAAAAAAAACAGAAAAGATTTTGTTCGAATTTCGAAAATAAAAGTTCATCTACTCGAGCACATAACATTTCGTAAAGAACTGAACCTAAGCACCACCAATCAACGGCTTTTGTATATGGTTCACGTCGTAATACTTCGGGAGCAAGATATTCCGGCGTACCACAGAATGTTGCTGTACGTCCTTCACGACCTTCTGTTGAAAGCATAACTTTACATAAACCGAAATCAGTTAAACGAATGTGACCCTAGACGAAATTTTTTATTGAATCGATAAGAAAAAGAACAAGATCTTCATACTTCACGATCGAGTAAAATATTTTCCGGTTTCAAATCTCGATAGATAATATCAAGTTTATGAAGATAACCAATGGCTGATGTAATTTCAGCCGAATAGAATCTTGCTCGTTGTTCACTAAATGCTCGTTCTTGTTGTAAATGAAAGAACAACTTAAACAAAAGAAAAACAAACAGTCAACTAATCTCTCAACAACCGAAACTCTCAAACATACTTCACCACCATTAACAAAATCCATAACAAAATACAATTTATCTGGTGTTTGAAATGAATAATGAAGTGAAACAAGAAATGGATGACGTGTATTTTTCACGAGCACATCACGTTCAGCCATTATGTGTCGTTCTTCACGTTTTCGTTTTATTAACGCTTTACTAACAACTTTAACTGCATAGATCGTATCTTCGGTTTTATGTCGAGCAAGGTAAACTTTGCCAAATGAACCTTTACCAATACAAGTACGAAATTCGAAATCATCGGGCTTCACTCTAATTAGAAATGTCGTCATAAGATAATGAAAGAAAAGAACAAAACAAAAATAAATAATAGCCTACGTTGTTTTTTCGGTTTTGCCTAAATTAACACGATTAGTATCGGACTAAATCAAAGTTAGAATGATAATAAAAAAGGAAACAAGACTTTCTTTTCAAGTTTAACTACCGATGTCGATGGATTCTCCGTGTCATCATCATTGGCTCGAGCGGCATTGTCGTCATCATTTTGATTCGATGGCGATGCACTGGCTGTTAAAATTGGCGAGCCATTCGATGATGTGACATGTAGGCCAAAAAAGTCAATAAATTCAGGTCTAAATTCAATAAAAAAAAACACGAAGAATTGAATCAATACTCCTATTTGTCCTTGTTCTGAAACCAAAAAAAGAAGAAGAAAAAGGAAAAAATAACATCGAGATTGATGTACTGTACTCGAAATAAATGGCGTATGTGAATAAAAAAAGAAGTAAACGATGCTTGGAATGACATTACAGTTTTAAGTTTTGTACTCACGAATTTACAAGTTGAGGATTCGTTGAGATCTGTTGGACATATTCATTTAAACTACGTTGACGTTTCGAAACGAAATCAGGTTCGAACGAATCACCAAGAAGACGACGGCCGGGTAATTTCAAATCCGAACGAATACGACGAAGCTAAAAGCGAAATTATTCGCGTTTTTGTTTTCTTTATTCGTCTTACTTTTTCATTCAATGTATTAAATTCTTTGAAACGTCTCCAAATTTCCCAATCTCGACCATTGTAATTAACACAGACTTTATATTTCGTAAATTTACGTCCATTTTCAGCACTTGTTTGAGCTTCCACAACTCGAAGAGTTAATGGACCGCTCACACTTGGATTTGAATTGCTTGCCGATGAACCACTCATTTTCTCTTAAGAAAAAGAAAATATGAGAATAGATAAATTAGATAATCGATTAGACGAAACGAAAACAAAAAAATAGTAAAGAAAAGAGAGAGAAAGAGAAAAAAAACAAAACGTCAATACCGTATGACGAAATAGGATCTTCGATCGATTGAAAATGAGGTACGTGAAATAGACGAGGAGAAAGAAAAAGCAATTTGGTGGTTGTTGTTTTCTTTTTCGAGAAAAATTCTAAACAAAATATTGTTGTTCTACAAAAATTATCGACTCAAAATCGTTGTCTGACTCTACTGACAAGGCCGTCTTATGTTTCCCTTCTTCTACGTCTTTTTTTTTCAACACAACATACACAAGCGCACACATACAGAATGGAAAAGGACAATGACACGTGCGTTTTCATCCTTTCCTCTTTGCCAATCAGGCAGCAAGCCAGCCATACAGCATGCTCAAAGCATTCCTTCTCTCGTTCGTTCTGTGCGTTTACTGCTGCTTATTCTTATTCTCTTTTGCTTCGTGTTCTTCTTCGTCTGCGTCTCTCACACACACACACAGCTCCCTGTTTTCTATTATAACCACTAGTAACCATACATTTATGTATAGCTTTACTTGAGAAATTTCCCCCGCAGTTTATATTACAGGCAGGGCAGGAGGATTCAGTTGCTCTTATTAAATTAAAAAGAAAGAAAAAAAGCTAAAGAAAAGAACTTCTCTATTAGTTCACATAGGATGCATCCGATATGAAAATCATTTTAATCATTTACGACAAACAAACGAAATTGAATCGATGCGCGCAAAACAAATACAAAATGAGAACTGTTATTTGCTTTATATTCTCACCTGAACGTCGAAATTGTTGAGCCCATTTCTTCTGTAGTTTAAACATATGCTAGTCTATACGGACGCTATTAAACAATAGAAATGAGACATCGGCTGTAGTCGTTGGGAATTAACCAAAACATCCTTATCATTGTAGACATCTGCTCCCCGTTCTCTCTCTCTCTCCCCCTCTCTCCATTCCTATCTCCGTCTATGTATTTCTCTTCTAAGGTCGTTTTCTCTGGTTTTTCCTCTATTTTTTCCTCGAATTTGGCTATTTCTAGCGTCCAATTTCTACTATATACATCCAAAGAAAAACTGACAAGCGAAAAAAAAAACTTCAATCAACAGTAAACAGCTAATTATTTCATCGATTGTAACGTATAAGAAGAGAAATAAGAGCTGAGAGATGGATAACATCTAGACAGAAAAATGCAATGTGAGAAAAAGAAGAAAATAATAGTAATACTAACAGCAACAACAACAGCAGCAGCATAAAAAAATAGTCTGCTGTCTGATCGGCATTTGGAATACTGAGAGACTCCTAGATCGTTGCCAATAAACTTACCGAAACGTTTTAACAGTTTGCTAAAAAGTAATGATTGAGATAAGAAGAAAATCAATCGAATAATGCGTTTTGCATGTCAATTATCAACATCTTCTGATATAATATTAGTACGTTTTTTTGTCATTTCATATGTAATCAAAAGAGAAGAAGAAAAAATTTGTTTTCTATTTGTTGAAACATGTGAAAGTGAACAGATGTCATTCATTCGATATGTTATTAGATTTTTATTTTTATATTTTTCTTTGACTATTAACAGCTACGCAAAAACAAGAAATAAGAGAATACAAATTGGCTTGTTTCAAGTCATGTCTCGTCAATCATTTTCTTCCCGTTTTTCTTTTTCATTGACGAAGGGTTTCTCAAAGACTCGGTTTGATCTCTGATTACCCCTCGGCAGATTTCGTCTAATAATAATCAATAGATAATATCCATATGATCATTTGATTTGCCCATGTAGTATCTTGAGGCTTCTCTCTTATTTATTCTTCGCTTCCTCCTCCACCACCACCACATAACAAACTAAATATATATGAATAACAATCAAAACAATACCCGAAAAAGAAAACGAATTTCGTCGATTTTATATGCATATGACGCAGTTGTTTTGTTTATATCTACTTGTTTTTTTTTTCTTATGGACTATGTTTTGATTATATTCACATTTCCGATTACAACAAAAAAAATGTATATGTATATTTAATTCAATTTTTCGAATAAGAATTTAGTCTATTGAGAGATCGATAGATAGATTGACGAACAAAAGAAAATAAAATGTTCTGGTTTTAGTCAAATATTGCTTTTAGACTAGAGTGATGTCGCAAAGAGAAAAAAAAATAAGTCAACAAATGCTTTGACGTCAGTAATTATTTCAAGATTTGCATTGTCGCATCTTATCGACATGACTATTCTTAAAAATGAACTAAACTTATCTATTGACTATGGAAAATAAACGTAAATTCAGTTAATTTTTTTTTCTTCTTCAGATAAACACATGAATAAGTTGTGTTTTCTGCTTGAGAGTTATCATTAGTGTTATGATTATTATCTACTATTAGACTACTTGCTATACAATTCTTGTCTAAGCAATTAACTAAAACTCAATTGGATACTTGTTTCTAACAACAGTCATTATATTAAAAAGAATCGAACCGTGTTCTTATATCGTGACTTGTACTTGAAACATAATGAAAAACAAAACAAAACAGAAGAGAACTTTGTACTAATGAGCTTGTGCGTAGGATATCCTCTATTGTCTGGTGTATAAAGTTAACGCTGACAGGATGTCTGAGGTATAAATAGAAAACAAACGGTTTATTCGCAAGGACATTGATCGAAAATAGTAAATTTGACCTTGTCATGCGTAAATATTAATTGAATAGATATAAGAAAATCATGTTATAACTTACTGGAATGTGAACGACACATAGATAACATCGTGTGTGTGTGTATGTGTGTTTTTTTTCTCGAACGAGATATAGATGCAGGATAATAGTTTCTTGATGTCTAATACGATGTTGAGAAAATTACGATGAAGATGTGTATTTAAACTGGTAGTTAACGTTTTCTTTTCTTACAGCGAACGTTTCTAACTACTTATGAACGCTTGTTATATATTTTCTTCTCTTTCGTTCTTTAGAAGTCACAGAGAATTTCTATAATTTAGTAACAAGAAGATTCGCAGATTAAGAGAAAAAAGAAGGAAGAGAAAGAAACTACGATATATAGAATTCCTTAACATCGTCGTTTTTTATCATTAGTTATATCATTCTGTCAAAATTTACTAAAATAATCATAGTAATAATAATCGGAAATATTCCAAAAGTAGAAAATTAAAAAGAACTAATCACTTGGTTGACTTGCTTTTGAATGATTTTGACTCGTTAAACGCACTTTCTGTTAACAATATATAAATAACAAGAAATGTTGATCTTGTGGGTGATTTTGTATAATGGTTTTCACTGGTTCTTTTCTTTTTACAAACGCAAATACTGTCCGTACGAATAATAAATCAAACAATGATTTTCTTTTTCATCATTCTTCATTTTCTTAAATTTCCATTAATAATCGTCTTTTCTTCTTATTTATTTCTTCATGACTATAAGACTGTTCCGTTATGACAAACGAATCTCTATGAATGATTATTGAAAATTATGCAAATCAATCAACAATTGCTTTTGATTGATTGATTGCACTTTGTGCTTTTTTTCTATATTATTATTGTACAATGACGAATATAAAATAAAAAGAAGTTCACGAGATACGCCCTTCTATTTGATTGAACTTTTGTTCCTTTCTGCCTACGTACTATGTCGGAAGTGACGATAATTTGTGCATCTCGTGTTTATTTCCATTTCCGAATCATACTACACATATCCGTACTCGAAACGGATTTTCTTTACGAAAATAAACAGATGATTTGTTTAATTTTATATTATTTGGGTAGCATTCTATAAAGACATGACAATTATTTATGTCATTTCAAGGTTTACTCTCAAGAAATTTAGTTAGATTCCATTAGAATGACAGTTGAAGAAGAGAACTGACATTAAGTCTTTTGATATTGAGTATAAAAGACTCAATTGAATAAATAAATCAATGTTATACTTTTATTTTTTCGAAAAAAAAAACCGGAGTATCACGAATAAAAGATGCATTTTTTTCAAATATATTTAAAAAATCGAGTACTGAGAGTGAGAAAAAATAAGACCGAACTAGAAAGTTTATACATTGATGTTGAATCACAAGTTGGGTCATTTACAGTTGAATTTATCCAATCTTGAAAAGCAGCTACACGTGTATATACACCTGCATTCGTTGCCCGAGCACATCCGATACCACTACTTGTTAAACCAACAAGTACCCACACATTTGACGTGAACCACATCAAAGGACCACCTGAATCACCTTGACATGTATCTCTACCACCACCTGATACACCAGCGCAGAGTTGAACTTGCCAGTTACGCATTGATGGGGTACAAGTAGGGCCGTTGTAAGCAATAGTTTGTACGGTTACTTGTTGAAGTGTTGTTGGTAGTGAGCCAGATTCATTGAGACGACCCCATCCAACCGCTACTACCTATTGAATAAGACAAAGAACTATCGAGAAAAATGACGCATTTCTGACAAGTACTCACATAGGTGCCTACTGCAGGCCATTCACTAGTCGAAAGTGTCGCCGAACTAACTGATGGCAAACAAATTTGACTTAGTCGAGAATCGTTCATTGAGAAAGGCGATGCTAATTTTACTAAAGCAATATCATATACATATGTTGAAGCATCATAACTCGGATGTACAACAAGACATGATGCTGTTGACATTTGCGCATAATATCCGCGCTGGATAGATCCAGCATACACTTTAACTTGTGATGCTCTAACACCTCGAACGCAGTGTGCTGCTGTAATAACCCATGAACTTGAGATAATCGATCCACCACAAAGAGAACCACTGCCAATATAAAGATAAACTGCCCAACCCCATGTTGATACTGAAGCATTTTCACCGCCAACAATTCGATTCAATGTTGCTGTACCAGCGCTTGAACATCCACATGATGCAGCTGGATTACATGAATAAGTTGTTTGCTCAGTTATTTTGATAACATTTAAAAGAATTAATATTGAAATCCAAAGCATTTTATTTGTGCACATATTCCGCATCTCATCGAATGGCGAAATCTAAAATGAAAACAAAACCTTTTTCTTCCATCTATATATGTATGTGCAGATGTAGAAAGAGTTTTTTGTTGTTGTCAATTCAAAAAAAAGTGCATACTTGAAGCAGAAATACGCACTGTTGTTTATTCAATATGCTAGCAAAATCGCATTTGCTCTTTCGAATAATCTATGGCAACGAAAGTGTGTTTTTTAAAAAAATCCCGTCTTCATTCATTCTTTAGAAGTGGCAAAACAAAAATAAAAGCTTTCTTCATCAACTATTTCATAATAAAATCAAGCTAATAAATTCAGTTTCGTTTTTTTTATTTACATAATAAACGACGAAAATTCAAAATAATTAATATTGCCTTTACAAATTCTTCTTTTTCTTTCCAAAAAGAAAACACGTACGCTTCACACTTTGATCTATACTAATATTTTTCTATTATTACACGAACACATACCTGTTTATTTCATTCTATTGGCTTCGTACACTCTTCGGTGAATAAATGATCCACTGTCGCAAAACATTTCAGAAAAATCAACATCGTAAAAAAAACGACATTTATTGAAGTCAATAGATTTGATTTGTTCTGTTCTCAAACAGAAAGTTATTTCTCATCGAGTAAAAATAAAACGAACAGAACTGAATAGATTATCGATGATTGACAAATAACAGCGTGTGAAAAGTAAACAGGCCAATAGGATCCATTGGTACTTGAATTGATCCAATTTTCAAAAGCAGCTACACGAGTATAAACACCTGAACTTGTTGGTCGAGCACATCCAATGCCATTACTAGTTATACCGACTAATATCCATTGCCCACTCGATGTAAACATCATCAATGGACCACCTGAATCACCTTGGCATGTATCTTTGCCACCACCTGATACGCCAGCACATAATTGTAATTTAAAATTACTTATCGATGGTCGGCATGTTGATACGTAATAGCTAACAGTTGAAAGAGTGACTTGCTGTAAAATTGAAGCGGTATTACCACCTTCAGTTAGTCTACCCCAACCAATTGCAACAACCTATTTGAAAACAAACTTTTCAAAATTATTTCTCTTTCAGAAAATATATAAATATCTACAGTAGTATCACTCGATGGCCATTCGCCGAACGACAGCAATGATGAACTAACAGCTGGAATACAAATTGAACTAACTGTGGAATCAGTCATAATTAACGGCGATTCCAATTTTAGCAAAGCGATATCGTTTTCATATGTACCGGAATTATAACTTGGATGAACAATGATTCGAGATGCTCGTCTAGTTTGAGCACCAGTCCAAGGTGAAAGTGAACCTGCATATATTATAAATTGTGATGGTATCGATGTAACTATACAATGTGCTGCTGTTATCACCCACGAACTCGATATAATTGATCCACCACAAAGATAACCATTGCCAATTTTAATCGAAACAGCCCAACCCCAAGTAGATTCTCCAGCATTTTCTCCTCCAACAATACGAGTTACTGAAGCTGAATTAGCCGAACATCCACAAACAGCAGTGGAATTGCATGAATATAATAATTGCTCACTTGGTTGAATGAGAACGCATAGTATTAATACAAAAAATAACATCATACGTCTGTAGGTATGTTCACTTTCTCTTATTTTTCGACGAATTAACATATTTTTTTTCTTTTTCAATGTTTCGAATCAAACGACTCACCTTTGGTGGGCAGAAGGTGCGCTTCTATTTGCTTGTTGTTGATTTGATTTTTTTTTAAGAAAGAAAAGCAGCGAAAATTTCATTTATGAAAGTGTCTACACTTGAAGCCAAATTTTAACTCAATGAAGAAATGCGTCAACGCTGTTTCTTCCTACGATTGCTTCTAACAATTTAAATTAAGCTTACAGAAAAAATCACGGATTCGATGAGAGATCTTTTATTTCTATACAATACCGAGAAAAATTTTGCAAAGAAAAACACTCGATCATTTGTTTAATAACTTAATGCCAAAACAGCTCAAACAGAAAGAGAACAAAGGATGATAGTAGAATGCTCGTTGTTGTTTGAAAACTATGATTTCCCGATGAGAATACTACTGACTGGTAAGCACCACCAGTAACTGATCGAATCCAATTTTCATAAACAGCAACACGAGTATATATACCAGCACTCGTTGGTCGAGCACATCCAATACCATAACTAGTTATACCAACTAATACCCATTGCCCACTCGATGTAAACATCATCAATGGACCACCTGAATCACCTTGACATGTATCTAATAGAAACACAAAAATTTATTGTAAAACGAATCAATCAATGCGATTAAAGATTATTACCTTTACCACCTCCGTACACACCGGCACAAAACTGATTGCGTAGGTTATGTAGTATTGGACCACATGTTGATACACGATAATCAACAGTTGAAAGACTTACTTGCTTCAAAGCCCATGAATTAGGCCCATTTTCGTAGATTCGACCCCATCCAACAGCAATAACCTAAGAAGAAATTTGCTATGGAGATTTTTCCTTTTGAAAAGCATGTGTATTTACAGTCGTTAGAGAAGGTGGCCATTCGCCAATTGATAATATTTCTGAACTAACCGATGGCACACAAATTTGACTTATCGATGGATGCGTCATATCCAAAGGTGTTGCTAATTGAATTAAAGCAATATCATTATCATAAGTGTCACTATTAAAACCAGGATGTATAAATATCTGTGCAACAGAAGGATTATTTGTACCACCCGAAAGAGTCGATGAGCCAACATTGATAAAAATTTGTGATGGATGATAACCTTGAAGACAATGTGCTGCTGTAATAATCCAATATGCTGAAATAATTGTGCCACCACAAAGATCTTCACTATTCAAGTGTAGCGATACAGTCCAACTCCAACTTGCTACAATAGCATCTTCTCCTCCTACGATTCGATTTACCGAAGCTGAATTCACTGAACATCCACAACTAGCTGTACGATCACATGAATATACAACAGCATTAGTTTTATGAATATTAATGCATAATATAGCAATGAAAAATAACGCTGAATACATGTGTTTTGTGCGCCTTACTTTGAGGTGTGCAATTCGATATCTGCAAATGACATTAAAAAAAAAACGGTCATATAAATCCTTTACCCTCAAAAAAAAGAAATAAATCAGATATTTTCATTCTCGCTTTCATCTATTTCTTTGTTCGTACACTCTCCTATATTGCTTGTAATCCTTCACAACAAAGGATTAGAATTCTATTTTATTTTATCAATATCTCAAAGAGGAAGAAAATAATTTTAACGGCTTTTAACTCACTCATTGAATATACATACGTATAATCAATAAATATATCTGGAAGAATATGTTCCGATATGATTCATCCAGTTATAATCTCGATGAGTCAACTACGAAAAGCGTAGGTGAAAATATTTGCATTATGAATTTACATAAAAATAACAAAAATTTATGAATCATTTGCTGAAAGTTCTACGTTTTTTTAAATAATGATTGATTTTTTTTGAGGGTGAAAATAATATTTTTGATCAACGATATTGAAATGAAATTCCGAATGTCAAGGATCGATTTAAGGTATCAATAAATACGAAAATGACATTTACACAATGAACTATTTTTGAGACATTCTCTTGACACTTCTTTTGGGCATCATATGATACTTTTATTCACATTTTATTAGAAAAAAAAACATTAATAAAACCAATATTAAAAAAAACAACGTTCCTACTAGTTTTTAGTTTTGAGATTCCAAGTTTCTATATGTACAATTAAGGTTATCATGTATCAGTTTAAAATCAATACACAATTAGTAACTCATATATAATAATTGTAAAAGCTGAAATAAATGACATTTTGATTGTAATACCATGTGAAATAGCAGCAAAATCAGTAGCATTTGAAGTCATCTTTGTTGTAGCACTGGATGCGGTAGATGAAACTACTACAGTTGAACTGCCATTTGTATATCCATTAATCCAATCTTGAAAAGCAGCTACACGAGTATAAACACCTGAATAGAGTGCTTCGGCACAACCAATGCCATTACTTGTTAAACCGATAAGCACCCATTGATTACTTGATGTAAACATCATCAATGGACCGCCTGAATCACCCTGACATGTATCTTTACCACCACCTGATACTCCAGCACAAAGTTGTGTGTGCCAATCATCGATCAATGGAGAACAAGTTGATGCAGTATAAGCTACTGTCTGTACCGTTACTTGTTGTAACGTTGTTGGCAATGATCCACCATCAGTTAATCGGCCCCATCCAACAGCTACAACCTATTGTATACGATATTCATCATAGAAAGAAAGCAATCGACGTATGAAAAAAATTAACTAACCGAAGTTCCTACTGCCGGCCATTCACCAGCAGCTAATGTTGCTGCACTAACCGATGGTAAACAGATTTGATCTACTTGAGAATCAGTCATTATAAATGGAGTAGCAACTTGTATTAAAGCTAGATCATTGACATAAGTCGACGAATCGTATTGTGGATGCACGATTACTTGAGAGCCAGTTCGTGTTTGAGTGCCCGACCATCGAGTAGTTGATCCAGCATAGATTATAATTTGTGAGCCGGTATAACCTTGAGCACAATGTGCTGCTGTTATTACCCATGAACTTGAAATAATTGAGCCACCACAAAGATAACCATCGGCAATCTTAAGTGAAACTGCCCAACCCCATGTTGCTGTCGACGCTGTTTCCCCACCAACAATACGGGATACCGTAGCTGAATTAGTTGAACATCCACATGATGCACTTGCATTACATGAATAAACCGTTTGTTCACTTTGT
>Ga0209915_1001001_pt1 | contig 47734 bp, 44 predicted proteins | sample ThiBiot_750_plan_FD_183952 | JGI IMG/M metagenome (GOLD analysis project Ga0209915, IMG submission 183952) | Wastewater bioreactor microbial communities from Cape Town, South Africa - Thiocy_cont_750_plan (SPAdes) | ecosystem: Engineered > Bioreactor > Thiocyanate-remediating > Anaerobic-Aerobic... | reverse complement strand
GCAAGTATTGGTAATCCTCCTGCAATAACAGCAAATGGCAAAGCTGATAATGGCATATGTCGACCAGCATTTTCGACAGTAATAAACATATTTCAATCAACTGCTCGACCTGTGAATATCTATAATACGTCTCTTCTTGCTCCAACAATTAAACAAGGTGCTGGACTAGTTGACGTGTACAGTGCACTTACTACTACAACAATTATTTCGCCAAGTCAATTGTCTTTAAATGATACCGTACGAAAAGCAGAATTCTATAAAGTCAAAATTTATAATCTTGGCAGTAAATTAGCTTCGTACAAGATGAGTCACGTTGGTGCTGCTTTAGCAACTGGAAAGCTCGCGAACGATGATCAACTGTTGACCGAACCATTGTATTCAGCTGATTATGCTGTAAATTATGTTTTTTTTAATGAAATCGAAATCATCGATTCGTTTGTTTGTATAGAATGTGAGTATTGAACCAAGTGAATTTTCAATTGAACCTGCACAATCACGTGAAATTACACTTCGATTCTCAGCTCCTCAACAACTTAATCAAGTTCTTCTTCCGATCTATTCTGGTTTCATCTATGTAACTAATCAAAACAATGGAGAAATTGTTCATCTGTCATGTTCGTACTACTTTCATTTGATAGCTAATGAATATTTTCTTGCATCAATAGATGTTGGTATGCTTGGTGATTATGGAAATGCACGTATTCTTGTTCGAAATACATCGAATCCATATAGAACAGATGTTCTTAATGCAAATAATGAATCGATCGCCACTGATCGATTGTCAAATTTCAATGCTACTCAAGGAATTCAACTGACATTAGTTTTAGCATGGGCAACTCGTCTCTGTTTGATTGAGGTTATTTCTCCTAATAATACACTCTTACCTGATCTTAATTCAACGTGAGTTTCGAAAATGTTTTTTCAAAAACATGTCAACGTCCTCTCGTTTGATTTTAGTCGTAGTATATTGCGATTCAAAGATAGTGATGTAGCATTATATTTAACTAATATGCAAAGAAATACAGTTATAAATACTCAATCATTTATTACACATTATCCGATTATTTGGGATGGTTATGTTTGTCCACAGATTATTAATGAGCAATGTTCGAATTTAACTGCAGTTCGTCTTCGACCGAGTCTATATCAAATTCAATATTCTGTTTTGAAACATTTTGGAAATTCTTCGGATGCCGCAGATTTTGAGATTTATCGTACTCCAACATTTAATCTTGTTTATTAACGAAACATTTGCTAAATATGTAATAGAAAGACACATCAAACATAAAGTTTTTAATTTTTATTAAGTATTTTTCGATCTATTATCGTTTGATTTTAAGCGACGATGTTGTTTTTCTCTTCATAGTGATTGATCTTTTCTGAATATAATCCGAGGTAGAAAATGCTCGAATTTTAAGTAAACGTCTTGAGACTGCGAACAAGACACGTGCAAAAAAATGTGTTCAAGGATTTTTATAATAATTAATATCATATCATTTTTGAATATTTTATATTTTTTGTTCACAAAAATTACATTGAAAACAGCAAAATCGATTTACCTGATTGTATATGTGAATGAAAGTTACCTGTACAGGTATTTTTTTTTCTTTCTTAATTTGATTTGCTTCATCAAATTTATTTCGTAGTAGCTTTACTTTTATCATTGCCGCAAAGGAAAGAAAAAACATGATAAAAACAAAAAGTACGAATAGATTGCGTATAGCTAATTTAAAGTATAAATACAGGCGTATTTGCACTAAAAATCAAACCGGTTAATAACCGCTCTCGTTAAGGTATCATCTATGTTATATATCGTCGAATAATGGTCAAAATACAAACAACATCAATGATTATTGGCGTTCTGTTCTTCTTGAGCCTAGTGATACAATTGGTTTCAACAGAGTTTAAGATTTATTCATATTCATGAAAAATCTATCTAATAGTTCGTTTCAAGTGATGATTGAAATTAATCACAAGATTATTGACTTAGCTGTTTGTCAATATGATACAGATAAATCGTGATTTTTTACTCATAGTCATAGAAAACCATGCTAACTACAACCTACAGCATAATTTGCCGCAACTTTACTCATAATCATTCATAAATATCATCAACTACAATGAATATCTGCTTTCGACATTTTACCAAGAATTAATACAATAACTGACTAAACCATTTGCCAAATTATTCGTACTAAATGGCATTCAAGAATCTTTCTTCATTTTATACATTAAAAAGGATTCACAGTAATATAGGAACAGATTTATGACAATTATTCATTTGTGATTTCTTACAAAATACTAATTTGTGAACTCGATATATGAGTCCATGTGACAGAAATAGTTGACTGAATTTTCTTAAAAATCATTCATTTGTTTTGTGTAATACAGAGAAGTATCAAACAGAAAGAAACAAAATCAAAGTTATGCTGATAAGCGAACTAGTCTTGGAAATAATCATTCATTTGATTTTTGTAATACCAGCAAGTGTGAGAATGGAAGAGATAAAGTTTCAGTGACAGAGATATGTGACTGAATTGTCAAAACAATCATTCATTTTTATTTGGAATATATACAAATGCAAAAATGGAAGAAATAATATCTGTGTGACAGAAATAAGTGACTGAACCTTGAAAATAATTATTCATTTGTTCTGTGTAATATAGACAAGAGTGGAAATAGGACAGGTAAAGTCTATGCGATAGAAATAAGCGATACTTTTTAGGAGATAGTTATTCATTTATCAGTTCTAGCACAATGCAATTTAAAAAAAGAAGAGACGAATTCAAAATGATAGAAATATATGGCTGAACTGTGCAAATAATCATTCATTTATTCTGTATAAAAAAAGACAAGTGTAATGATAGAGAGAGAAATGTTTCTGATAAGAAATTAGTGGTTGAATTTTGAAAATATTCATTCATCTTTTCTTTCAATATATCTATAAATATAATGATAAAAAACATCAAATCTCTGTGATAGAAATAAGTGACTGAATTTTGGAGATCATTATTCATTTGTTATTTATACACACAGTGATACGTAAAAGTAGAAGAAAAAAATGAAAATGATAGAAATAAGTGATTAAATTTTGTAAACAATCATTCATTTGTTCGTTCTAATATCTACAAGTGCGAGGGAAGAAGACATCAAATTTAAGTGATAGAAATAAGTGATTTAATCTTGGAAGCAATTATTCATTTACTGTTTCTAATACGATGAAATGTAAAAGGAGAAGAGATTAAGTCAAAATAATGGGAATAAGTGATTGAACTTTGAAAATAATCATTCATTTGTTGTTTGTGAGACAAACAAGTGTGGAAATAGCAGAGATAAAATTAAAATAATAAAAATAAATGATCGAAATTTTGGGTATAACTATTCATTTATTATTTCGAATATGAACAAATGTGAAAATGGAAGAAATAATATATGTGTGATAGAAACAAGTGACTGAGCATTGTTACTAGTTGTTCGTTTGCTATATTTGTAATAAGAGAAAATTTGAAAATAGAAGAAATCAGAATATGCAATACAAACAAGTAAACTGAATATTCTTAACAATCGTTCATTTGCTGTTTGTAAGAGATATAAATGTTAAAATGAAGCAGACCAAATCTCAATAACAGAAATAAGTAACTAAATTTTGAAAATACTCATTCATTTTTAGTTCGAATATATACCAATGAGAATATAGAAGAGATTGAGAGTCAAAGTGACAGAAATAAGTGACTTCATCTTGGAAATAATTGTTCACTTGTTCTGTGTAATATAGACAAGTGTGAACATAGAAGAGATCAGGTCAAAGTGACAGAAATAAGTGACTTCACCTTGGAAATAATTGTTCATTTACTAGTTATAATACAATGAAATTTAAAACGAGAAGAGACGAAGTCTCAGTGACAGAAATAAGTGACTGAATTTTCAAAACAATGATTCATTTGTTCTTTCTAATATATTTAAGTGTAAAAATAGAAGACACAAATTCTAAGAGACAAAAATAAATGATTGAACTTTGCTGACAATCATTCATTTGCTGTTTGTAAAAAAGAGAAATATAAAAATGAAAGACACAAGGGAGCAAGATAGAACCATATGACTAAATTTCTCAAACCATCATTCATTCATTATTTTTCATCCGAAGAAGTGTAGAATTGAAAAAGATTGAGTGAGAACGATTAATATAGTTGATCATGCCGAGCGTTAGAGTTATTTATTTACTATCTATCATGCAGGAAGTCCAAATAGCCGATGAAATGTTTATTCGAATGTGCGTGTATATACGAATACAATTTTTGTAACTATGATCCTGAAAGCATGGTTTACCGACTTAATGCGCAATAGATTAATCATAAATATAATAACGTGAAATAGTTGAATAGATTTATTATTAAAATCATTCATTTACTAGTTACAGCAGGTGAAACTATGAAAACGGAAGAGATAGAATTTCATTGACAAAAATAAATGACTAAATTTTCAAAACAGTCAGTCATTTGCCATTTGTACTAGACAAAAATGCAAAAGTGCGTCTATTTTTTATAAGTAACCAAAAAAAATGATCGAAGGTTTATGCGCAATTGTTCAGTTGTCATTTATAACAGACAAAAATGTAAAAATGGAAGAGATAACATATAAGCAACAAAAGTTAGTGACCGAGTTTTGAAAACAATCATTCATTTGTTTTGTGTAATACAGACAAGTGTCAATATAGATGAGTCGAAATATAAGTGACAAAGGTTAGTGACTGAACTTTTCAAGTAATCATTCATTTGTTCTCTCCAAAATATATATAGGTGTAATAATGAAAAACATAAAATCTCCGTGACAAAAATAAATGACTGAATTTTGGAGACAATTATTCATCTGTTATTTTTAACACAGTGAAATAGAAAAATAGAAGAGACAAATCAAAATGATAGAAATAAGTGACTGACTTTTGAAAACAGTCGTTTATTTATTTTGTGTAACACAGAGAAGTGTAACTATAGAAAAGATAAAGTCAAAGTGACAGCAATAAGTGACTGAACGTTTTCAATAATCGTTCATTTAGTGTTTCTAATATGTATAAATGTAAAAATGGAAGACATAAATCCTTGTGACAGAAACAAGTAACTGAATTTTTTTAGTAATTATTCATTTGTTCTATGTAATAAAGATAAGGATGGAAGTAGAAGAAATAATATTAAAATGAGAGAAATTAGTAACTGAATATTCCTAATAATCAATTGTTTGTTATTGGTAATCGACAGAAATACCAAAATGAAAAGAAATTAGTTCATATCTTTGTAATAGTTGAACGAAAATATGATTGAAATCTTGCATTTCCATTGAAGCGTTTTGTACTGTATATACAGGTGGCAAATGACTACAAGTTACAATAATATCTGAATGAAGCTTTTGTCATAACTGTTCCTTTATAATGAAATAGTTTTTCACGTGATAAATGATGAATATCTGTGCCGAATTTATAAGAATATTGAACCATGCTCTTCTCAAATATATTCTACTTTTGTACAATAGTCATTTTGATATTTCCAATAGAATATTTGAAATGTAGCATGTACATAAGTGGATAAAATTATACTTGTGAGAAAACATGTCTTATGTGACTCTAATTCTAAAATATATTTTTGCAAATTGTATTTCCTATGAAATATAAAATGTGAATATCGACATGAGAGGAGCGTACAGTATCGATAGAATATACTTTAATGCATGGTTGCACAAAGAATATATAGCAGTAATCCATCGAGTAAGTGAATAGTCATACTCTTGAATCTCGTTTTTTATCCCGTGCTCTTTTTATGATGGATACTTTAAAATGTTTTCAATGAGGAAACAACATAGCTGAATAAGAATTGACAAAAAAAGTCCATTTATACTTTACTTGCATAGAGTTTCTTTTACCATAGATAATTATTTAGTAATACTCAAGGAAAACGAATAATGTTTGGTTAAATATATTCAAGTTAGTGAATACTAAAATTAATCAATGAAACAATCATTCAATGACCTGACAGCTCTGAAGTATTCGTACATCACCATGATAAATATTATTCCTTTGTTACATCGATACTCAGTAAAGTGACACGAAAAATAAGTATTCGAGAGTGAAAAAAATAGGTGTACCAATTGGTGATAATAAGTATACGATTATTATATGATTTATGTATTGAAGTGATAATTCAATATAATCTATGGTAGATATGTGAAACATGATTACTAAGATGCTCAGATGAATATGATTGCTATGACACAGTTTATAACATTTAGATCAAAGGAAATCTCAGATGTGTTCGTAACAAATAATCGAACATATACTCATAGAAACTGTTCTAGTTATATGTTGGCTATCGTACAGTAACTATTTAATAATACGATTATTGTAGTAATATTTACAATGAACAATAGTTTTGATATTATATTCTAGTATTACATTATAATATCGCATATTTACATTTCATATATATTTAATTATGTTCAACACAATAGTTGATCAGCATATTTGCCATAGAGACTATACATCTTTGTTAAAGTATCACACTGATTATTAATTCAAGTTCGAGTTAAGATATAGATACAATATATATGACTAGAATTATTGATTACCTATTTATTTCTTATTTATTTATCTGTCATCTTATGTTGTGTTATATTTTGATCACAAGTGAAGTGACATAAATGATACAGATCTCTGTCAAAATGTACGTTTATCATATCATGTACATGCAGCCTTTACATGCCAATGTATTGATTTATTGAAATGCAAGTAAGTAAACGAACATTTTGCTTGAATGATTCATATTCATCATCATACAACGATCTTCTAAAATCAGAAATATTTGTGTATAAAAAGCAGACAGATAAATGATTACATTTTGGTTTGAATTATTCATTTATCTCTTTACCATAGTTTTGTTCTTCATTGTAATTTTCTTTTTCTATGTTCTAAATAAAATCGAATACACAGTTGATAAAATTATTCAGTACTGATATTCAATGTAATCTTTTCGATGAATGATAATTTTATTTCTTTGAATCTGTTAAATTGTTGAATATTGTTGGGGTTAAAATTGTTTATTACGTGCATGATATATTAACGCAGTTCAAAACACAGTTATTTTTATTAAAATAATCAGAGTAATTGAATAGATTTGTTCTGAAGCAATTCATTCGTTTTGTTATGTTGACAGATGTGATTAGTTCGTTTTATTCTGTTATCGATTAGTGAGATAGTTGAACTAATATCGGGTCTGACATGTTCGTAGCTTATGCAATATGTTCTAGATGTTAGTTTGAAAATAATTTGTTTTCGTGATTGATCATGATTTTGAAGTTACACTTTCTACTTTATGTTCATATATTATGGCAATTGTCAAAAGATTCGGATTATTTACAAATGGCTAATAGTTGAAACAAATAATTGAATTCTATCTTCTTTTGTATAATTCGTTTTTACTCGCTTACGAACTACGTAAAAATTAAACAATGAGTTTTTTGCAATCGTCGAAATATTTGGATATTTCTATCGTCAGTACTGTTAAATTAATGTGTAGTTCTACCATAGTTGTTTGTTTATACGATATTCATTAGTAATTATCATAATATCTGACGAACACAATTATGGTTCGAATTTGCCATTCTCTAAGCAAACATTTTTACTGCTAACAACTCAAATACTTGAAAAACTAGCTCCTAACATAGCTGAACATAGTTTTGCTTCTAGTTGTTCACTATTTACTAAACTATTCATTAATATAGAAACTGTCGTCTATTACTTTTAAAAGAGTAATATATTTGAATGTATACTTAGTACGTTTTATTTATATTTTGCTTTATTATTCTTACTGTTGATAATCGTCTTTATGTATTTTTTAATTAATAACATTAATGAATGTAATTCTTTTTAGTTTTAATTACTTTTTATATCAATTGTAGTTATATTTCGATTTGGATTTATTTTTTTCTGATCAAACTTTATAATTGAATAAGATTTTACTTAGTACGTATCATATATAACAAGATCTCAAAACATGCTATTCAAGGATAATCTTGTTGATGCTAAGAATGAAGTATTCGAATAGCTCACTCAATGATATTGTTCATTTTCAATATAATATATCATCATCGTTTCTACAACAAAACATTACTTTTCTGCAACCAAAAAATTGGACTATAGAGTGCAGATTTAACTCCTTCTTTAACTAAACTCTCTTTAGTTTCAATATAAAACAATAGTTTTCTTGTTGTATATTGCAGTATCTGAATAATTTCATATTTTTCATTGTTTATTAATTACATAGTTTATTCATTAACAAAGATGCGAGATGCTTTATCAATGAATCGAAGGATAGTTGAATATAACCTGCCAATGGTATGAGTGTTGTTTAACTATGTCATTTTCATTTCTATTCAGAATAGTAATCTAATTTTATAGGAAAAGCAACAAACTTGAAAAGAAAGATTGCAAAATAAAAAATCATTTTTCATGTGAAGTTCAATTATTTTGATATGTAAGTATTTGTTTTGATACAATCGAAAATATAGTACAGAAACTGGATTCAACATCAATCACCATGATTCTTGCAGTGAATTCATACAATGTGCAATGAATTTACTCTATTACTAATATGTGCTTTCATTTAAGTGTTCGAATAGTTATTAAATAGTCATTTCACAGTCATACAGGTTTCATATGACTATTTGGTATATTTCTGTGGAAATGAATTCTTTTTACGTGAATATAATTTCAGAAGTTGGCAATGAGGCTGTTCTAAATGACTTACTTATCACGTAATATTATACTAAGTTATGATGATGAATATTATCTTTCAATAACTCAAAGAATTTGAACAAATTTCTGGTAAAGTTCATACATTGCTTACATGATCTTCGTCAATAAATATAATCGAGAAACCTTTCTGAGAAAACTTCTAATATATTCGAATTGATAGTTGGATTGAATAGTTTATATACTATAGAGTATCTAGATATGTTCCTACACCGAAAGTTTTGTTAAACAATGAGATGAATATTTGAACAGATATTGATCATCAATATTCAATAATAGTATAGCTCTCAGTGATAAATACTATGATAATTATTTACTTGTTGATTGATAGTCGATTTGAATGATCAAATTAAACCGTAAGTCCGATTCATCTTTCCACTAACATTAAAAATTCAGCCATTAGCTTTTTTATTTTAAAATTATTTATTCAAATAAAACAAGATCTTCGAAAATAATTCATTGTTCTTCTTAAAAACTCAGAAATAAAGTTTTAGTTTATAATAAATTCAATACGATAAAAAGAATTGAAAAGTGCATAAACAAACAAAAATATAACGAAAAAGTATCACATGGGAGGATAAAATACAGGTAAAATCAACCATGCATACAATATAATACACGTATCAAATCCAAAGATATCCTCCATATACACGCTTGATATCGTCATCTATCGACACCTATACTCGATCAATTAAACGTAAAAAAGTCTTTCTTTTGATTTCAATGAGTTCTTCTGTAATCTAAGAGATGAGTGCCAAGATGAGATCACTACAACGACGTACATTTTTTTATTTTAATTTTCTGTTTGAATTAGGAAGAATCGATATGTTGCGACAGTCAGACAGCAAATAATTAGTTTTCTTATCAATTGATATTATGTACTTGCAAGAAAAATATGTACTTTAACAAATTGAACATCGAAATCACTCTTCAAGTCCACATTCATTATATAATCATCTGAAAATGAAAAAAAAAGAAATCGAAATTTCTTTTTTTTGCATTCTGTATCTTCTCAATCAATCATTCATTCGAACGTTCAAAAGAAATCAATATACATCGACATATACGTATATATGTTCAGGCATATTCTCCCATTGACCCTCGATTCACTCTTATACTATGTTTACTTAAAGCAGTATATGTCCTTGCGAATAGGCAAAGAGATGGAGAGCCAGGGACAAGTGAAAGGAGAAGAACAATACACACACAAAAAAGTGATGAAAGAGAGACAGAAAGAGAGAGAGAGAGAGAAAGAGCGAGAGAAATGTACAAACATTTTTTGCATAATCGCTTTTATATATACGCGTGTATCTACAATTTCATCATTCTTTTGTATCCGTATATGCGATTAAAATGGCCTTGGCAAAGCGGACACGTTTTATACTTATACAAAGTACAACGAATTCCAATGTCAATGAAGACAATATGGAACCGTATCATATCAGTGTCTTCCGACGTGCAACATCGATGCCACCATTGCCGAGAATGTCATTACTGAATTCTCTTCGACGTACAGACCAAACACCATCATCATCATCGGTCATTCCTCGATATCATCAATCGAGAAAACGAGACAATTCAACAAATCGATTTAATAAATTAAATATTCATGCAATGAAACGAAAATCTGCTCGAATAGGAATGCGTCTATCGAGTGTACTCGGTCTATCCGCTCAAACGATTGATCACGAATTTAATTATCAAGAACAACGTTTTCGTTCGATTGATAAATTTCTTAAACTTTTCCTTCGAAATACATACACATCTCTCGATAGTCTACGAGTAAAACATTCGAAGAATAATTTTAACTTGTAACAATTTCGATTCTTTCAGGAAACATTCATGAATCAAGTGAATATAGGCGAAGATTTCGAAGAATTATTAATTGATAAAATTCCTGATCTACCTCAACAATTCGTTCGTTCACAACGTGCTTTACTTGAAAATGCTTTTATCGAATTCGTAGGAATCCTCTGTCTTTCATTTCGATTATTTAATTCGTTTTTTTTTCTTTGTTAATAGTGTAGTCATATAGAAGCCTATGTGATAGAACCAATTAATAATCTAATTAAATTATTCGTCTTTCCATCGAATTTAATCTCGAAAAGAAATAAGAAATTACTCGATTTCGACAGCGCTCAATCAGCCTATGACAAAGTCAAAGATCAACAATTGACACAAGTCAAGAAATTCAAATATTTTTCTTTATTTCGAATTAATATTTTTCAATTTTCAGGCCAAACAAATTCTCGATCATACCAAAGAGACTTACGAACATCTCAACAATCAACTAGTCGAACAATTGCCGATTCTCTATGATACAGCTTATCAAATTCTGTCGATTTCTTTGAAAGAATATCTTCGTGCACATTGTTGTTTCATGCACCAAACTCGAGTTCATTTTCAAATGATTCTCAATTTGCAAGATTTAAATTGGCAAGACATACTCGATAGATTTACGAAGAAAATCAGTTCATCCGATGAACAATTACTTCAATTGACGATAACAGCGAAGAATTTCGCTGAAAAATCCAAACATATGTCGATTAATGTTTATAATTATGATAAAGTTAAACCTCAAGTTTTATGATTTGAAGTTTTTTTATTTATTATTCATAGGAAATCTACGGTCAAACTGATGAAATTCGAAATTTACTAAAAGCTCGTTATTCAGACAAAGAATTGTGTGTTGTTAATCGAGATTATTCAGTTAATAATGATAATCGACGAGTAGATTTAACTGTTCGATGTGTAAGTTCATCTTTCATTCAAAATTCTCATTGATTAACATGATTTCCTAGGGCGATCTCGTTGGTATTCTTTCGGAAACAAACGAAAATATCGATCCATCGAATTGTTTCGTCGATACTGGAGGTTTTGAACAAAAATATTCTCAACATTTTTTTTATTGTTTTCTATAATTCCTCTTTCAGTAACTCGCGGTTATCTGCCTCGTTCAATTCTCACGCCATTGATTTCCTCGCCTTCGACGCCAACTTGTCAAGATGTTGTACAAGCACCTCAACCATTACCTCGTAAACGCACGACAACAACAACAGCAGCAACAGCAAAAGACAGTGAACCGATCTATTTAAATCATGAATACGCTTCGATTGAACAAGAAAAAGTAATTATTTTGATTGTATCTTTGGCTTTTTGTTTTTTTTTTCTGCTTCGGTTTTAGATTTACATAGCTCTGTATGAATTCGATTCATCAATGCCAGGTGTCTTATCATTGCAAGTTGGAGATCGATTAAAAGTCTTACGACATCTAGATGATGATGGCAATGAAGAATGGTGGTACGTCGAAAAACTAGATCAAGCGCAAGCCAAAGGTTATGTACCGGCGAATTATATTCAACCGACATAAAATACTGTTTTTCTTTTTCATTCTGTAAAATAATAAAAAAAACTAAATCTTTTCGTTTTTTTCAACGAATTATATGCGTTGTCCTTGAAATGATACCTTTACGATAAAAGACAAAAGAGAAGAACACAACGAATTTGAGAATGAATACACGAGTCGGATTTAATTATAAAGAAGGTCATGAAGATCGTCTGTTTCTCGATCAAACGCCTGTTAAACAAATCATTGAACGTTTATCATCACCAGCTACACCGTTTATTCTCTACAGTCTAAATCAATTTCGTTCAAATATTGAAAATTATCAACAATCATTAGAGAAACTCGCTCCTATACGAGCACGTTTATCCTATTCAATGAAAGCCAATTACAATCCTCATTTATTACCCATTCTGAAATCATCAAAAGTCATGTTAACAACAGTGAGTGGAGGCGAAGTACAATTAGCATTGGGCACAGGTTTTGAACCATCGACAATTATCTACAATGGCAATGGCAAAACCGATGAAAGCATTCAAATGGCAGTTGAATCCGGTGTTTTGTTAAATGTCGACAGTTTATTTGATTTAGAAATTATTCTTCAATATGCAAAACAATTGAAAAAAATTGCCAATGTTTTAATACGTGTCAATCCGATTTTAGGTGATGCAAATGTCCATGCTTATAATACAACAGCATCGAAAACAAGCAAATTTGGAACATGTATCGATGATCTCGACGATCTCTTTCGATTAATTGAAGAAAATCATGATAAATATATTCGTCTGTTTGGTTTTCATTGTCATTTAGGTTCGACTATATCGAATACAGATGTTATTGTCGAATGTGTCGAAAAAATGGTTCAATTATTCGATACAAAACGTTTTCCTCATTTGAAATTTTTAAATATCGGTGGTGGATTGAATATCGATTACAAACGTTATGCCAAACGAACTTCATCAAATCAATCCGAAGAATTTCCAACAATTCCGACCATTGTCGAATTTATTCAAGCTATCAAACAACCCTTACAAACATTGCCGAGTTCAATCGAATTAATTGTCGAACCTGGCCGAAGTTTAATTGCCAATGCTTGTTTATTAGTCACACGTGTGCTCGGACAAAAACAAACCGGTTCAATTCGACAACTTGTTGTCGATGCATCGATGACGGAATGTATACGTCCAGCGTTGTATCAAGCTTATCATCATATTGATGCAATACAATCGTTGTCAAAAGATGAACGTATTCCGTTCGATGTCGTTGGACCTGTTTGTGAAAGTGGAGATTTCCTCGGTCGACAACGATGTCTGCCGAAAACATTGAAACGAGGAGATTTCCTCGGCATATTCGATGTGGGAGCTTATTGCGCGAGTATGAGCTCGAATTATAATATGAGACCGAGACCAGCTGAATATACGTTAGATGAATATGAACAAGTGAAAACTTTGCGACGACGAGAAACAAATGATGATATCCTACGAAATTATTCTGTCGATTAAGAATTTTTTCTCTTCTTCTCTCTGTATTACGTCTTTGATTTGATGAAAAGAATAAAAGATAAATTAATGATTGATACGATCGATGACAATAGTCAATTGCCTTGATGTAGAAAGATAAGAAGCTAGTTTCTGTTTCGATGACAATGCAAAAGAAATGTTACATAGACATTTGGCTTCATCGGTTACTTGTTGAATACGCTTTCGAGCATAGAAATTCAATTTCGATATAATTCACGTTCAGACAACAACAACAATAATCATCACAGTCTGGGAGAGGTCCTTTGTTCAATGTGAACTTTTTTTTTATGTCAATCTAAATGAGAATTGAAAGAGAAAGAATAAGTTCACCGGTCAACCTTATTGCGACAATAGTAAATAACGTCTACGTTTCTTTTTTTTTCTTCTTTCTTTCTGTCTGTACATACATACATATACGTATATATAATATAGAACCACTTCTATTCTAAATAGAACTCGTTCTATGTCTGTCTACTCCTCCTTTCATCCCAATTGTTGATAACAAAGTAAATCTATTTACATAGAAACAATCATTCGACTCACAACACGTACACAGAAATGAATCTCGTGTTAATATCTTTGTTTTCGTTTGTTTATCTTCGGTGTTCCGCTGGTCCACTCGAAGAGATATCTGCTATGCCTGATCTGACTCTAGTAAGTCGTTACTTTAAAAATAATCTATTGAATTATGAATTATCTAGTTCTATCAACAATTATTACGTCTACCGGATCTGCTACGTATTTTACAAGATGTAGCTCAAGCTCAACAAGTTGGTATCACTGGTGATTTCACAATATTCGCTCCGAGTAACGATGCAATGTCACGTTTGAGTCAACGAAATGAAGATCCAAATCTCTTATGGAAATATCATATCGTACCAGGACGATTCGATGATCTAGCACTTTATAAATTAGCACAAGAAAAATATACTCTAGCAAATCCGAGACAGATGGCCAATGATCGACCACAAAACAATCTAAATACCTTAGCTCCACCATTTCAAGTAGACTAATGAAAAACTTCAAATTCGATATATTTTTCTTTTTCTAGTTATTCTATGGTTCGGGTTTTTTTGCTGGCATTGGTCCGTATATAAATGTTAGTCAGGATAATAATAACTATGGAAATAATATCCTACCATGGGCCGTACAAACAACACTTAATCAAACGAATCGATTCGATAATTCGATTCCATTGAATCCTAATATGGGTAAAAATCGATCGTATTCAAAAATCGAAAAGTTGTTTATTTTCTTCTTCTTCTTCTTATTCGTAGCTAATTTGAATAATTACAATCCACATCAAAATAGTCAATCGTATGTTGTTGCTTCAGGCAGTGCATCATCGGGCAATCCGAGTTTATTTCCTCAGAATTTAACCAATTATTATACGAATGTTTTTAATCCGAATGTTAACACACAATTTCTTCAAAATGCTTATCCGCCAAGTTCACATCTCAATCCAACTTATCAACAACAACAAATTGCCAATCAAATTCTATATAATAATGTTGGTATACCTGTATGTATCGATTGATTTATTGAGAAGATAGAAAACTCGAAAAATTCCTTGTTGCTTTTTTGTGCGTGTAGCGTCCAACGATAAACAATGCGATTGTTTTACAATCACGTTTGATGAGTCGAGGAGTGATCAATGTTATTGACAATATTTTATGGCCACCTGAACGACGCGATCAATCATCATATAAAACAGCTTATGATGCACTTGAAGATGCTCAATTTTCGTAAGTTCATTAATCGAGTTGTTATTCGAAGTGAAATGTGTGTGTTCGTTTGCAGACGTCTACGTTTATTAGCTCAACGAAGCGAATATTTTCGTTCAGAATTGACTTCACTAAATCATCAAACGTTCTTCTTACCCAATGATCAAGCTTTTGCAAGTTTTGGTTCGGGATTAAGTTTTCTTTTTGATCAAACAACAAGTGAAAATACAAACGATATCAACGATGTAAATTATTTTGTAAAACTAAACAAAAAAGATCAATTTTTTCTGTTGTTTGCAGTTTATTCGATCGCATATTATTCCGATTGTCATGTTTCCAACTGCAATGGATGCAGCGAAGCAAGTCAGTACGCTAAGTCAAGGCAAATGGGTGACTTTCAGAAAATTAGCACCAACAAATCCAGCCGTTTCAGGTAGCGAATTGTTTGTCAGTTAGAGGATGAAATAAACAACGAGAGATTCTAGTTGATGTTGTTTCGAATCGACAAGCTGCACGAGTGTTGACAACTCGTTCGGAAGACGTACGATTTTTTGGCAATGGTGTTGTTTATACAATTCCTGTCATTTTAAGTGGACCGACTCGATCTGCTGCTGATGAACTCGCGCAAAGTTTTCAGTAAAACTTTTCATATTTGTTTTTTTTTTGTACTTTTGACTTTTTTCGTTCAAAGATATTTCATGTCGTTAGTTCAGCAATCGGGAGATACGGAATTAGTGAATATTCTGCAAGGTAGTACGGCTGGATTAGGTAATACTGGTCCGAGTATTTTCAATCCACAGAATATACTTAACATAACTGTACTTATTCCTCAACAAATATCGGTTAAACAACTAGGAAATTCTCAAGAATTAAGTCGAGTTTGTTGATTGATTGAAATCGAAAATCAATTTGAAACGAGAATGATGTTGTTTTACATAGAATCTTCGTCGACATATCATTCGATTTCCGGTCTACACAGATCAATCAATGGTGATTCAACAACAACCATCATTTGGTTATGGTTTGCCTGCATTTCAAAGATCGGCAGCATCAAGAAGTAATACTAATGTTCAACAACAACAACAACAACAACCACGTCTACCTCGTCACCGTCGTCGTCGACAAATGAATATGCCCTTCCCAGATCAAAACTTCCAACAACAACAACAACAACAACCGAATTTGCCTTTTCAACAACCACCAATGCAATCTCCTGAACAGATTTTGCCCTACCAACAACAACAACAACAGCCGAATTTACCTATTCAACAACCACCAATGCAATCTCCTGAACAGATTTTGCCCTATCAACAACAACAACAGCCACAAGTTCTCCCATTTCAACAACAACAACAACAACAATTAAATCCTGTTTTGAATCCAAACTACTATCAACTACCGAACTATCCCACATCGGCGATATTTCAAGACGGACAATCCTATCCAACGATGGATCCAAACTTTTTTATTCACGCACAAGTATCATCAGGCCCAACTGGAAACAGTATGTCGAATAATTCGAACGCAAGAAAAAACGCTCATTGATTTCTATATTCTAGTGGTCACATTGATTGGTCAACCAGAAAATTCTCAACCATTTACAGCAGCTATTCTCAATACCGAATCGAATATTCCCGTGAAAAACGGTGTTATGCATGTTATTCGAGGTATTCTCTCTGGATCAGCCATTCCAATCGATACTGTCCTATCGACTATGCAAGGAGCGAGTTCGTTTACGCAATTACTTCAACAGACCGGTGTCGTCGATCAATTGAAACAATCGGGACGTCCATATACACTTTTTATTCCAACAAACGCTGCATTACAATCGATTGGCGTATCCAATGATATGAATCGAATTCGTCGAGTACGAAAACAAAGATCTTTCTTTTTTTTCACTGATTCAAATGTAAATGCTTTTTTTTTCATTATTAAGTTCGTACTTCGACATGTTTGTGCGGATGTTCTTTTGGATCCAATGGCAAATATTGTTCGTAGTTCGCCGGGTTATTTCAGTCGTCAAGCAATGCCACAACGACGATCAAGACGAAAACGTCAAGATTGGGCCGATACATGGCGAAACATCAGCGTCAGTTCCGGTGGTCAATTTATGAGATCACCCGATCTTGGCGCTGGTTATTTTCAACCGAATCAACAAGTCTACGGTGGTTATCCAGCAGCTCCATCGCCATTTAGTTCCTACAATCAACTCTACAATCCTGGATACGTCATGAGCGGTTACGCAAATCCGAATTCACAGTATTTTCCAGGCTATAATGGTACTTATCTTGCTGATTCGTTTAATTATCCAGGCTTAGGCGTGCCGAGTCAAGATCCGACGGGAGGTTATTACAGTCCACAGATCAGTGTTATACCGATTACACCAATGGAAAGTCCGAATTATTTGATAGGACTCGGAGGATTTTATAGTGGTTCGAGTTATATTGCTGGACCACAATCATGTACATCGATGACCAACGAACGTATTTCGATTCAATCATTAGCTGGTCCTCAAACCGGAGGTATTAATCAACCAATGTATTATCAAAGTAAGACTTATTTGTGCTCGAAAAGTCAAATCTTAATTTATCCTTGCAGATTTTATGGCAACATGTTGTGGTGATCAATCTGTCAATTCAATGGTTCAATCGTTCAATGTCTATCCGCCAAGTTTCGCTGTCTATCTCGTAGGCAGTCCTCTTCTATCTCGAAGTCAAACAATCAATACCATGTATAATCAAGCGCCACATCTTCATGCTCAATCATCGTCATTTCTCTTCGTTTTCTTTCTACTTTTTCTAATCATTAAAAATTCATTTTAATTTCTCTGTTTGCTGTGTTTTATATGTACAGACACTTTTTTCTCTCTCACACACACATACAAAAAACTATTATTGCAAAAAATATATATATCTTAATTGATAAGAAGTGAATTTGTCGATAGATTCGAACTACTTGTATACGAATATGAAAGTGTTGAATGATCACGTTGATCAATAAAAGGTCGTTCTTGAATAAATAAATCGTCACGTTTGCTATTGCTTTTCATATATAATTTATTCTCATTGCAATTAATTAACATACAATAGAAGGCCGATGCCAGATCGGTTTCTAACGATAAATGACCATGATCAGCGAGATTTTCACATAGAATTGAGAATTCAATCGAAGAATGTGATATTGCCGTTGTTGTTGATGATGATGAATGATGACTTGATGTCGATGAATCAAGTGAGAGTGTTCGTTGTTGACGAGTTAATTCTTCGATCATTTGACGTTTGAGGTTTTTAGCATTGACTGAACTTGAACCTTTGGCAAATTCGATTTTCTCGTAATGAACTGGACGAATAAAATCATAGTGCATTTCAGCTAATGGCATATCTAAATATTATTATCATTGTTATTATTATTTTGCAAAACTTCAATGTCTAACCGTCATCATCGTGATGTTCGAGAGTCATATGAAATTGTCGATGATCATCACCATCATCATCATGATTAAAACGAGCCTCAATTTCAGTATTCGCTTGCTCTCGTCGTCGATTCATCGAGTGTAAAGATTCGAAATTTAATTGAGGAAAATTATGCGAATTCGTTAGATCTGTTAATGGACGTAGTTTACGTGCTAATTGCATTTGATTGAAACTTTTCTCTCGCACACGCAAGACCAATGCACTCTGTGAAATCCCAATGGGTTTCTTTTCTCGATTGACATGAGAATTTGAAATAATCTGTTCGAATGACATTTGATTGAAAAGATCGATACGAAAACTTCGTTTGGGCACGTGAGGTTCGTCCGTTGAAATTCGATGGCGATGTGCAGGCGCTTGTTGTTGTTGAATAATCGATGGTTGTTGATTGGCTTTTTGATTCGAATGAAGAAGATTTGTGTATTTCCAAATATTCGGCCCGGCGAATAATTTCAATTTCGTTGCATCGAAATACGAATATTCCGATTGTAATTCTTTCGCATGTAAGAGATTCGGCATTTGATCAACAAACGAAATCGTGCTCATAAACGAAGCCGAAAGAATCTCATCGGGAATTGGCAATGTATTTGCTGTTGTTTGAGATTGATAATTGCCAAGATTCGAATGCATTGTCGATGGATCTTGTTGACTTAATTCTGTGAGTGCATGTTTAAAAACTTCATTCGAATGCGAATAATCATCGGTGAGATCATCGATTGCTGCGTGAACTAATTCATCGTGATCATAATGATCGACATCATCGTTGTTTACCGATGATTTATTGATACTTTCATCGATTTGTTCGAGACAACTTTCATGAATCGTATCGATAAATGAATTGCTCGCCGTTTCATTGAATGAAAAGTCACGTAAAGTTGGATTTCCGAGAATATGATCGTGCATTTCGTTCGTTCGAATGACGTCTCTCAACGATGTTAAATCGACCATTTTCGATGTCGTATGTTCGAGAATCGATTCGATTTTAACTTGTTGTTCTTCTGGTCGACTGTTGGCATTTGTGAAGCCATCGATCAATGCGTAATCACTTGATGAATACATCGTACTCGAAACCATTTCAGCATAGACCGAATCTTTGCCAATACCGCCACGCCATTGGCACATGTTCGGCGGTTGTAAAGGACGAAATTCGAATTCATGTTCGAGCGTTATTTTTGAGAGTTCAGTTGCGATGAATGAAGTGATTTTGGCTTTCAGACGACGAGCTGGTTTCTTCGATTCAGTTTGTTCTGCGTCAGGAGTTTCAAGAACGCCATCGACTGGATTTTCTTGGCGATTTTCGTCGGTCGAACCTTCTTCATTGTTCAAAATATTTCCACTGAGCTTTTGCGTTTCTGTATGCAGAGCATCAACACGAAAACCATAGATTTTTGCACTGAAAAACATCGAGTCACTATTCGATTAGGATTTTCGTTTGATGAGAACAAACCTCGTATCAATAACTGATCCAGCTTTGACAAAATTCGGTCCGAGATTATGATTTTCTTTATCATCAAGTGCAATCACATTCAAAACTTGTGGTAAACGTTCGACTAGTGGAATACTAAATGCATTTTTAATATTAATTTTTCCTTGTGCCGCTAGTTCGATTGTTTTTTGATAGAGATCAACGAGTTGTGTTGGTGTTTGTACTGGTTCATCGTTGACATTTTCAACAATCATCGAACTATTAAACAATCGTGATTGTCGTCGAGCAGCGAGACTTTCATTTAACGAATTTTCTTTCTCATTTTCATCATCAAATGACAAAAGTTTTGTCGTACGACGTCGAGCAGCTAGAGAACTTCAACGAAAGAAAATGCTCAATCGAATTCTATTTACATCATACCGTCGTGGTGTTGGTTCAGCCATCCTCATTGTCAACGCCATGTCTGTCTATCGATCTATTACAAATCTTTATTCTTTGTTCGACTAATACAAAGCGCTACTTTCGATTTTAAAGACAACAAATACAACAAATAAAAGTTCGACGATTTTGATTTGTTGATCCATATAAAGCTTTAAAACAAATAGCTTTGTGCGTGGCAAATTTTCTTCATCTGAATTGATTAGGTTCATAAATTACTATACAAGAACTATTTTGTTTATTCAACAACAACAACATAAAGATACATCGGTTATTTTCTAGTCAATGGTTTCGTAGAATGGCCATCGATCGATCCATTTCGATAGATAATCAAGATTTTTCTTCAGATCTTCGTTGGTTTGATTACGTAGTTCGTAAACCATACTTTCATCAAATGCTTCACGTGCTTCATTCAAACAAACTTGAAATGCTTCTGATTGAATATACTGTTCCATTTTTTTTTCACACAACTTATTCGCATTTTTCAATCGATCATGTAATGTCTTATCATCGCAACGTAAAACAAATACACCATGAATTTGATTATTATCAGGAACAATACCTGAACTATGATAATCGATAACTAAACCCGATGAGTACGATTGAAGAAAATATGTGTTTTCAAGATAATCATTGAGTGCATCATCATCGACGATGTCACATTGATTTTCGTTGTCAAATTCAATAATAAAATGATTTTGTTTGACTAATTCGTTCAAATTGACATATTTAAGTGCTGGATTTTGTGAGCAAATTTCTTGGCAAAGTCGAGTTTTGCCTACACCTGGTGTTCCACATATGATAATATTTGGATATTGTCTGTCGGAACTCATGATGACTAAATGAAATGATCGAAGAAATGAGTGAAACCAACAATCGACTAGTGAATTTGACCAATTAGTAGTCGAACAAATGAAGATGGCGCTTGACATTGACAAATTAATTTCGTGAAAAAGACAAGCGAAAAACAAGGCACACTTGCGCTCCTATGACAACATTATTCATTTTCGATAATGTAGTAAAAAAGACACATGTTATTTTTCACATCGAAAAGAACACAAAAAAGGCTTCCTTTGTATTGAATTGTAACACGTATTGTACACTTTTGGTTTTTTTTCTCTTTTTTTTTTTTAAAAAAAACTTGAAAAATGAATCAAGTATGTTGTTGCTTTCTGCTGCGTACTGTTCACTTGTGAACCTTTCTCACTCTCTCTCTCTCTCTTTCTTTCTTGTTTGAGATATAAATGGAATCAAGCTAGTTCAATATGCCATCGACAGTTTCATTTTTACTTGAAAAAAACGAGAATCTATCGAATCAACGAGCGAGTGTTTCAACAGCAAAACGACGAAATAAACAAATGAATCAAGGTGAAGCGACTTTACTCGAAGAGGACGAAGAAGAAGAAGAACAAGTCAATGAAAATGATCTATTCTCTCCGGATGAGTTAGACACGGCGCCTCGACCGAAAGAAGAAACTATCGCATCACCAGTTCGACAACGTGTCTCGAAAATCCCCGTTCGATCAACAAATGCCAGTGCTTTTCAGTATTTTCAAGCGAAATCTTCGTCGGTTTCGAATACACCGACGACGAATGACGATCGAAAACGTCTGGAAAGTTCAGACGAAGAGATTGAAAATGAAAATCTCAAAGCCAATGATTTGAAACTAAAATTAAAAGAAGAAAAACGACGGAGCAAGAAAAACGGAGCTTTACTAACGAAACTACATAAAAACTACGAGGAATTATTAGAAAAATATGCGCATGCAGAAAATACAATCGATCAATTACGTTTTCAGCCAAAAATCAGTGGAGATAATACGCCAAGATCGACTACAGCCGAAGTGAACCATTCAAATTTACTGTATCTTGAAATATCTTTTCTTTTCGTTCGATTTCAGTTGATTCATCTCGATGAACAATCAAAAGTAAACATTGCAACAGTACGTTCAAGTGGCATTTATCGTTCACTAACAACTGGTTCGCCATTGTCATCGATTCGACCTGTTCCTTCGACAGCTTCACCAACATCACCAAAGAAAAGTAAATTACTCGTTTAACTTACACATTGTGTAAGATGATCTATTTACACGTGTTCGTTTTTTGTTCCTCTTTGTGTTGTCACTTAAGTTGAAGAGACCATTTTTTGTCGTTTTATGTAATCGCTTATTTAGGCATATCACCGAATAATTCATCGGTATTTTTCGATGAAACAACGCCGAAGAAAGACAAAAAGATTCTTAATGAAACCAAAACCTTAAAACATAAAGTAAATACAAACAAGAATACAATGTAATCTCTATGATTTACGTTCAAACTAGATGAAGACATTTTTAACATTAATGGATGCTAATCAATTGAGTTGTACGGAACAGAAACAAGTTTATGAGAATATCAAACAAGATTACGAAAAATTAGCTCAACTTATCGAACAAGATCATGACAATCTCGATTTAAATCAAGAATTCGAAACGATGCGACATTTACTCAAGGAAATCGTGAAGAAAATAACCAATAATCTACTTGGCAAATCTCTAACCGACTCATCACCTGAACGGCAAATGCACGATGATAGTCGTTCGATGTCAGCTCGTTCATCGATCTGTAATCATCAGGAATTGATGGATCAATACGAACGATTACTGAATGCGGTTAATACGCCTATTGAAGAACCATCGAAACATGTCGAAACGAAAAAGACCGACGCCTATATTTACATATCTGGAGTAGTTTTCAATAAAAAAAGAAGTTATTTGATTGTGTTTCTTTTCTGAATTTAGAATTCAGATAATGATCTACTATCGAGTCGTTCGGTAACACCGATTCGACCACCGAAAAAACTTCATTCGACTTCATTCGAACTCGATCATATTCCCTCGAAGGTTAAAATTCGACCGGCGATTAAATCTGAATACGATAGCGGAATTGGAACGACAAAACTCAGTCAAGATAGGTGCGGAAAAGTCATGTTTTCATGAGTAAAATCTTTCGTTTTTATTTTGCTTAGTAAATTATATGCGAATACGATGGATGAAAGTCATTTTCAATCGTTAGACGCTGATCAAAGTCTCGCGAATGAAACAAATCCGCAGAAAACAATCAATTGTTTTTTTCGTTCTAGATTCAATTTCATCATCAAGTAGTTCGAATTCAACCAGTTTTTCTAGGTATTCGATTCTGGAAAATAAATAAAATAAAATTACATTTTTGCTTCGTTTTTTTTCTCGTTCTCAAGGAGAAATCTCAATCAACGAGCAAGAACAAGTGAATAATTTCTTTCTTTCGTCGTAACACTTTCATTCATTCATTTTTTTTATAGATTCTTATCGAACACAATTGGAAACACATCGTACACGATCATTTGCTATTCAACCGCAGATTTCATCGAGCAAAAAGCCAATGCATCGAAGTCATCATACATGGCGGCCTGCGAGACCATCGAGCTCGCATCGATCACGGCTCGTACCCCTTCATCGGAGCACATCGGTGATGACGCCTGTCATCGAAGATTATCCGACGAAATCTTATCGATCAACAAATTCTCCATTTGTTTCATCAAAACTCCGAGCTCAACCATCGTATCGAAGTTCGATCTATATCAATGATATTCACGCATCGAAAGAACCGACCGATGAGAATCTCTATCTCGATCCTCATACAGGCATTGTTTAGTAAGACGAATTCTTCGAAAGAGAAACGATTTATTTGAAAAGGAAAATTTTAGTCAATGGGCGTCAAATAAAAAAGTTTATTCTCAACCGAAATTATATCGATGCGACGAATGTGGAACAGTGACAAACTATCATCATCGGTTGAGATTAAACATTTTTTTCGAAATTCGAATCTTTTTTGTTCTCCTAGACATCATATTCAAACTGTTGCCGAGGATCTCGGTTATGAAAGTGGACAAAAGTAAAACAATTATTTATAAAAATTTAAATCTATTTCGAATATTCAAGAAAGCGAGATCGACGTCATCGTTATGTGGAATATGTTTCCTCTTCATCCTCATCCGACAGTGATTCGGATTTCGTAAAAAAACATCTGATTTTTTTTCTAAACCACGTTCATATTTTTGATTTAGAGCGATAGTTATTACGAAATCATGTCGTTGAATCGAGCTTATCAACGTGCTGAAAAAGTTCAACAACATTCTCGATGTCTTTCGAGATATATTCTTCGACAATTGAAACTAGCTTTAGCTACACTTTAAAATAAATTTGTATTTTTGCACGATTTTAATATAATAAAATATAGTCTAACGATTTTCTATAGGCGATAGTGCTCGTAGAAAGAGAGATAAATACATAGATATATAAATACATGTTTGTTCGTTAAGAATAGTAGAACATACAAACAGAAAATGTTGAAACGATCGTTAGATAGTGAAAACAAAGAAAATGAACAACCGTCGTCATCGGCTGAACCGGTTCAAGCAAAAAAAGCTAAACTAGATAAAGCCGATGAAGAGGAAGATGATGATGATGATGAAGATGAAGAAGACAAAGGTCCATGGCCAATTGCTGGCTTCTTAGTAAAAAACGATGGTCAAGTTCATCCGACCAATAAACAATATTTCATCTATGAAAATACGATACCATCGATGGTTTCCCAGACAGCTCGTTTTTGGAGTCGAAAATATTTAAATATTCTTCCACATGTCAATCCCGATGCATACAATATGTACATTCACAATGATTTTATGTTTTATGGTGAATTAGAAATTCTCGAAAATTGTTTACTTGATCTAGCCAAAGGCATTTTTCTCAAACGTAAAACACCGACGAGTTTAAGTCATTTAATTACGACATTCCGTCGTGTCGAAGCTCTAACGATCGTACTCGATGTAACTGATAGTTTTCCAATGATGGACGATGGCGAACGATTTCAAGAGTTCGTACGTCTCATCGGCTCATGTTATGTAACTGTTCTTCGAGATTTATTACCGAAATCTATGTTCAATGATCAATCATTGACAGTCGATGAACAGAAAAAATTAAAGCAAATTGCTCATCAATTGCCAAACTTTCATGAAGTTCTTCAACGAGCTTTAATCATGGGCCGACAATATTTAACTATCGGCGATGAATTTAGTGGTTATACAAATATTCTTCATACGGTTTATTGTAAATGGATGTTAATTATCAAAAATACTGAAATCGATTTCGATGATAAAGATAACGATATTAGTGAAGCTTTAAAACATGCATCGGGCATACCTGCCGATATTGAAGATGAATCATTTAATTTTATGAAAGATTTAGCGGCCTATTCAACAAATTATCCTGATTTAGGTGGACATTCTCATGATCTTCGTAAATGGCCAAAAACTAAACGTGATTTGTATTCATTCGAGAAATTCGATAATGATTCGGACTCGGATGATTTTTGGCTTCAATTGTAAATTATTATTCTTTCGATTTAAACTCATTTGAAGTTTGTTATTTTTTATGATTTGATGATGATGAAAGACGTTGGCTTGAATAGAATTTTGTTAAGTGTTTTTCTTTTCGCACATTTTTGTATAAAATACTTGATCATATGTCAATAAATTCAAATATTCAAAAGAAGATTCTTTCCAGTCCGTTCGTCTTTTTTCCTCGCCTTTTTCTTCAAGGTAGTTTTTATAATTCAAAAGTGCAGCAGCTTGTTTTTCTTTCTTTATTTCGAGACAGAAAGAAATAAGAAAAAAAAACGAGGAGATTAGAGTACAACAAAACGCAATGCACAGCTAGGAGTAAAGTAAAGAAATACCAATCAACAAGGCCTAAATGTCTTTTTGAATAGAAATGTGTATGTGTTATTTGAAAACGAAAGATTCGATATTGAATGATTATTAACGCAGACGTCTATAGACGTGGGAGAGATTTCGTTTTTGTTTTTCTCTTCATTTTGTATGCATATATTAAAAATGTAATTTGAAAATTGAGTGGTATAGTGATTCAAAAAAAACGAAAGAAACGAAAAACTTGCTTTTTATTTAGTTTCTCTCGTATTTCAAATTAAGAATTTTTTATTTCATATTGACTGATGTTGTATTAAGAAACTTTTTTTCTTCATCGTTCGTCTTAGGTTTCGTACTTAGTAATCATCTCGCTCTCTTTCTCAGCTTGTCATATAATATAAATTGAATAGAAAAGAAAAAACGAACAATAACGATCTATGTGCATATGCGGCTGTTGCACATGAAGTTCTTTCGAACCTCCCCCCCATTCTCAGCTGCTGTTCTTTCTTGTAATGAAAGAATTGATTATATAAGATGCAACATTCCTATCATTAAACATGTGCCTATTCTCGACTGAAATTTCAGATAACACATCATCGATATATTTAACGTCGATTTTGGCCGAACGAAAAAAAAGAGAGGAGAAAAAGTAAAGGACATTCAAGTATATGCCATATAGTTATTTCTTGCCTTAATAGACGTCGATTTCTCTCTCTGTCCCTCTCTCTCTCTCCCTCATTCGTTTTTTATTTTCAAAGAAGAATTCGAGCTCTTCTTTTTTTCTTCTTCTTCTTCTCTTTTACCTTTTGTAATCACGAGTATCGACAAAAATAATAATAATCACCACTCTGCAACAGCAATAACAACCGTCGATAGCTCTCTCTTTCTCGTTTTTTTTCCTTCAAACACAGAAAAAAAACACATATTACATTTACCCAACGAAGAAGAAGAAGCAGCAGCAGCAAACTATACGTGTTTGTGTCTAGTCGACTAAAAACTGACATCTTCGTATATATATAAGGTATGTATCACAAACACAGATTTTCTTTTTATTTCTTCAATTCAATAAAGATCCTTAATATTCATTAAATGATGATTGATTAATATTTTGAAAATAAAAGAAATACATTCATCATAGAACCTGTTGATATAAATATAAATATTTTTTCCCCTCTTTCTCTCCTTTTGTCGTTCTTCGATTAATCGATCATTATACAATCTTCGGATTCAATTTGTCTTTGTCGTTCTTCAACTGTATAGATTTCTGTTAACAATTTAGATCGGTCAATTTAACTCGAGCTATTCAAGCAAATCTAAACTTGCTTTCATGTCTCGATTGACGTCTAAATCAATATATTTCTGCTTGCTAAATCGTCATCTAAACATAAGATGAATACTCTTCACGTCCAATTCGACATATGTTTAGATGTAGATGCGTCATGTTAATGTACAACATGAATTTCTATTTGTTTGTTTATTTATTTATTTGTTGCTGATTTTCTTTTTCAATGTTATTTTTAAACAGAACCATTCTATTCTTGTCAACAGTGTAAAAGACATTTAAGTGTCTTTTTCTGTTTTACTTTTTTCTCTCTTCTGTCCCCCGCGTACGCGCTGAGATTCGATCGAATTTACAAGGCAAGAGAGAGAAAAAGAGAAATGGTAGGCGTTTGCACTATGAAACTCAATACGAGACCGCAACAACAACATCGAACGAATGTTGATCGACCACACAAAAAAGCCGTAAATCACGAAAGCACACAATTCATTCTCAAATAATAAATAGAAGCGCGCGCGAAAATTTCGCAGACAACTAGGGGTGAGAGAGAGAGAACGAATAGCGAGCTGACGATGAAATTATGATGGTAATTTTTACCGCAAATTTATTCTCCTCTCGTTTCGTTTCGTTCTGTGTGTCTGTCATTGTTTTGTATTGTAAGTGACTAAGATTTAATGCGCATAAGTCGAACTTCTTCTTTTTTTTTCTCTTCTACTAGCAGCATCGTCGGATATTTTCAATTGAGAGAATGAGAAGAAGAAGAAAAAATGAGTGCATATACATATATATATGTATGTCTGTGTACATATGAGCTTGACCAAGTAGAAAAATAGACTTAATTCTAATGAATATGCGCGTATGTTACCTGAACTATGCGTGCAAAGTGGTGTAATACTTAAATAAACATATTGTCACCCGGTGACATAGTCGCCTTTATTCACCTGTGGGTAAACGGGTTTTTTTTTCAAGTGCCGAGAAAGAGCAGAAGGGAGAAGAGGCCTTTCGGCTGGCTGAGCTACTTAATAGTATAATTTAAAACAAGAAAGAAAAATCAACAGTATAAGATCTTTTCGTATTGCAGATCGTAGAGGCGGTCAAGAATTCTTCTTGTTTTTTCTTTGCACAATAATGATGTATTGTTATTGTCATTAATATGTTTTCGAAGGACATTTTCCTTCGAGTAAAATAATAATTATCTGTCTGTCTCATTGTCTAAGATATCCTCAAACAATAATAATTGACTATTCGAAATCATGCAAACTTGTCAGCAGAGATCATTTTGTGTTTTTATATTAGAACATGCGAATAAACACAAGTAGAAGGAGAAGAAGAAGAAGAAGAACAAGCGGCGGCAGCAACAATGATGAGAGACAGAGAGAATGTTAGAGATGTTCCGTTTCCTCTTCAAAGAATTTCTTTCTTCTTTTCTTCTGAGATTGACTGACAGAATAGGTTCTTCCTCCTGTCGTCGCCCATCTGAGCTAATAACTGACGAACAAGACAGATATGAAAAAGGCAAGAATAATCCACCATATCGAGGATTGAATTCCTATGCATGATTACAATCGTCAGTGCAGCAACACAAAAACAACATGCACATTTATGTAAAGAACATAGTTGAAGTACGTGCGCGTTATTTTAGTATTTATTTCGTTCTCATCATCATCGTGCACACACATCGACGAATAAATGAGTAAATTCTAATTGCTAACCACCATCGCAAACCACCCACCGCATACCTTCTACCTTTTCTTTCTTTCTTTCTTCTTTTTCTCCCGTTATTCGTCCTCCGTCATCATCTCCCCATCGTGTTCTATGTATTTGTTCGTGTTCTTTTGTGCCGATCGTCATATCAACGGGAGAGAAAAAAAATCGAGAGAGAAAAAAAAATAGAGGAATGTTGAGAACGAGAATACAATTAGACTGTTGCCTGACTGGCTGGCTATATGGATGGCGACCCGAGGAAAGAGGAGGAAGAAAAGAAGCGTCGACTGATTATTCATGCTTTTCTCTCTCCCTCTCTCTCTGCTTCTTTTTTTTGAAACAACGCTTATATACGAACGAGTCGGGCAGGCGAGAGTATGAGAAGGCCCCCCGTTTGTTGATCTCTCGCATCGAACACACACATATACATACAGTACATATTGAGAGAAGACATTTACTAGATAGAAATTGTGTGTTGTTTCGAAAAATTCATTGAACTGCATCAATGAAATGAACAAACGATTAATCATTATTGTTTTTCTTTTAGCCTTATTTCTTCTTCTTAGAAAAAAACAGAAATTTTCTAAATTATGGCTGAACGTACTGGCGATTCAACAGTTATTCGTCGAACGATTATTGAACGTGGTGTTCGATCAAGTGATTATCCAGGTGGTCGAGCAAGTACAGAAGCAATGAAAAACTTTGCCAATCAACATGCCGAAGAAAAACGTGAAATGCAAGAATTAAACACGAAATTTGGTGCTTATCTCGATCGGGTTAAATTTCTTGAAACACAAAATCGTAAACTTCAAACACAACTCGATGATCTCAAACAGAAATGGGGTAAAAAATCATCGATGAATTGAATTCCAATGAATCATTTTGCATTTTTGTTTTTGCGTAGGTTTCGATTCGGGCAAAGTTAAAGATCAATACGATCAAGAATTGGTTTCCTTACGAAAGAAAATCGATGATGTTACACGTGACAAAGCCTTAGCCGAATTACGTGCCAAACGTGCCGAATACGATGCGTCGTTAATAAAACATCAGACCGATTTTGCTAATGAATTAGTTAATCTCGATAAGAATCGTCTTACGATGCTTAAACAACAATTGGATGGCAGTGATTCCGAATTAGTTGCGTTACGTGGCCGTTATGAGGATAAAAAACAAGAAATCGAACGAAGCAAAGCCGAAGTCAAACGTCTTTTGGACCAATTGGAAAACTTGAAGAATGAATTCGATAACGAATCGATGGGCCGCGTCATGATTCAAAACGAATTGCAAACATTAGAAGAACAATTAGCATTTTTGAAAGCCGTTCACGAAGAAGAACGTAATGAATTAGCATCACTTGGCACATTACCAATCGATGTCAGTCAATTCTATCGAACTGAATTAACACGAGCTATAGCTGATATTAAGAATGATTTCGAAGCTCTTTCACAAGCACAACGACATGAATTAGAAGAATACTATCGAATTAAGACCGAAGAAATTCGCGAACAAGCTGCCGAACAAAAACGAAAGATCGAAGAAGCTCGTCGTTTAGGCACTGTCGAAGTTATGGATCTATCGTCGTTGAAATCGTTGTTAAGTGAAAATCGTGATAATTATTCTCAATTACAAAAAGAATACTCGGACCTATCGAATCATCTCCGACAATTAGAAGAAGATTTCGAACGTATTTCAGGTGACCATAGTCGAGCACAGAACGAACGCGATCGTGAATTAGCCGATCTACGTGCTCAAGCCGAACAACGCGAACAAGCCATTGCTGCAGTTCTTGAAAATAATGTCTCACTTCGATTTGAAATCAACACGTACAGACGTTTATTGGAAGTTGAAGAAGGTCATCTTCAACGTGTCGAAGGTGGCGAAGGTTTCGGTGCAGGCGGACGATCATCGTACAATTATACATCAACAGGCAGTTCGTCTACACGTTACGATAGTCAACCAGCTGATGTTGCAACGAAGAAAATGACCGTACAAAAATCAGCACGAGGTTAGTTGGTTTTGAGCTTGTTTTTGTTTCTCTTCTTTCGATTGAATTCGTTATTTACGACGAGTTATTTTTCATTTAGAATATTATTTTTAAAAAAAACAGAAAACACTAATTCATATAGACTCATTTTTATTCAGTTTTTCCTCCGTTTTTTTATCGTTAATTCATCATAATATTATTTTTTTCCTTTGTTATTACTTCTGCTTTTGTAAGTAATCAGTTAAAATAATAATAATACGAAGCAGCATGTCCCTTCTCTCTCATTTTGCACGAGCTCGTGAAAACGAAAACAGACTCTTGAGAGACTTCCCACTCATCGTCGTTTGAACCCGCTTGCTATTCGAGTGTGCAGATGGACGGTTTACAATCGAGCTCAAATATTGACCGCATGTTTTCTTTTTAGACGAATGAATTTGAAAGAAAAGAACTGCAGACAGACTTCTTCTTTTTTGTCGTCCAGTATTTAAGTATCACAAAAAAAACACTAAATTGAGCTTTTCATATAGCGGGAGCTGGTGCTTTCTTTTTCGAAGTCGATTTCTTTTCTTTTTTTTTCGTGAAAATGATTTCATTTGCTGCTTTCACATTGTTCGCGTGTTTTCATTGATTAATTTACAAGAACAGAGTTTTCAACACCGTCCACTGCTGGTATTGTTTATCATTAGCACGTCATTTTACACAAGATATGTTTCCTTTTTTTCTGTCTTTGACAACAAAACAGCAAATACCCAACGACTGACATATTGATAGCTACATTTTTGAAAGAAAACAAACCAAAACAACAACCGCATGCAAAGAAAAAGCGTAGACAGGATTGAAATTGATTTATTTCGTGCGTCTGTTTAGGTCCTATTGCTATTGATCAAGTCGATCCACAAGGTAATTTCATCGTTATCGAGAATGCCGGCTCATCAGGAAAAGATCAAGAAATGAAAGGTTGGACATTACGACGTAAAATCGATTCAAAAGACGATATTGTCTATAAATTTCCGGATAATTTTGTACTTAAATCACGATCACGTATTCGTATTTTGAGTCGTAATGCAAGTAGAGGTTCAAGCAATGATCGAGAAACATTAGTCGCCGAAGGTGTTCAAACATGGGGTACAGGCTCAAATATGGTTACACGTCTTCTCGATTTCAATGGCGATGAAAAAGCGTTATTTAATCAGAAATTCCAATAAAAACAACTCGAATACAATTTGAAAAATCATTCTCGACGACGATCAAGAAAACACCGGCTCATCCTTTTTTTCTTTCTCTTTTGTCTGTCTTTTATTGAATTAGAAATGAATTTCCTCTACCATTTTTTTGTCTTGTCTGTTGTTCTTACTCTAGACATAGAAAACTTTGTGTGTGTGTGTGTTGGTGTGTTTATTCGTATATAGACAATTGTCTTTGACTGTTATTATTATATTATAAAAAATAAGTTTTTTTCTTTTAATTTTGTGAAAAGTGTTTTATTGCCATCGAACATAAGAATATTCATCTTCTCTCTTTTTTTTGTTCCTTATTTCATATATCTTTTAGACTAAACTGCTTTTCTCTCTCTCTCTCTTTGTCATATTTCTATTACTCTGCTAATAAATCAGACACACACATACATGCATACATTTGGGAGAAAAACATTTTATTGAATTAACTGGGCCATATAGAAATCTTCTTTTCTCATCATTTTTTGATTTTTGCGTTTATTCTTTTTCTGTTGTTTTTTCTTTCTTGTCTATGTACTCCTCTCTCTCTCTCTCTTGAAAAATTCGCAGTTTTTGTTTTGAAAATTCAGAATAAGATAAAAGGAAAAAAAAGAAAAAGCAAAGCAAAGGACAAATCTTTTCAATTTTAAATATCATTACCATTGAAAAATGTCATGGAGAAACTGCGTCGTATTTTTTCTTGGTTCTTTTTTTTTTATCTCAAAGACAAAGAGAAAAATAAATACATCTAACCATTTATTTACTTCCTTATTTGCCAATGACATTATCCGGCAACAAAAAGCACAACTGTCAATAATAACATACCAGATAAAAACTGGAGCTAATCATCCAGTAAACGATGTAACTAAACAGACACAACTGTCTCTTAATCAATAAGGAAAAAAATGCGCGCGCACTCGAGACTTGTAAAAGTATTTACAAGATGTTAAATATGCATATTAGACTTCTGTTTTCATTCAGTTTAATTGACTTTGTGTTGTTATCACGAACTATTCTAGAACGATCGTTAGAATACGAACGTAAATATTGCCGAAATCATTGGCATTATCTATCGACGGATGAAACGTGCGTTCTTTTTGCGAAAACAGAGCAACAGGATGATTTAATTTGGAGTGAGAGTGCTCAAGCATGTCAAGCAAGTTCAGCACATTTGTTTGACGTCAATAATTCGAATGATTTGAGAATCCTTGAAAGAAAATTACAAGAAAAACCAATGTACACATCCTATTTTCAGAAAGGTGCTTGGATTGGCCATGCTAGTAAATGAATCGAGAAAGTTTCTTATTTTCGTCGATGATTCGAATTTCAGATTGGTCGACGAACGATCTCTGTGATCCATTCGATGATACGCAATCGAATTGTTTTGTAATTATCAAGGATTTCTATGATCAACATTTATGTCTTCGAAGTGTTCCGTGTAATGAGTATCATCCATTTATCTGTCAAAGTTAGTTACATATTGCGTTTGTCAACGATTAGCATTTTGATTGATTACAGTTCAAGCAATGACAGAAAACGAATTCGATGAGAATACGATGGTCAGAGATTTCGATCCGTGGTGTCTTCTTCTGGTAGTTACGTGTATTATTGACGCTGTTGAAGACGATCAGAGGGAGCAGGCACAGCAAGCAGAAAAAATTCGAAGAGAACAAGCTGCTCAAGCTGCTCGAGTGGCCGAAAAACAAGCTTATCTGGATCAATGTTAGTATGAAAATGATTATTATTATTATTCATGTTGTTTACTATGTCTTGAAATTTTTAGTTAATCTTACAATACCATCAGATAGGGAACTACAAGTTAAGTCTCATCAGCCATCAGCATTATCAGGTTAAGAATGAATATGAATACATTTCTATTAGTTTGATAAATTCTAGATTTAGGTGGAGCTGGTTTTTCTCCACTGTACCTCGTTATTGGAGGAATTCTTCTGATATTATGTATATTTCCTTTAATTTTTATTTGTATAAAAAAGCGCCATAAATAAATTCAAATAAATTTCAAAGCACTAACTCTATCTATGATTTTATTGTTAATTCTTCATCTAGCTGTATTTACTCTTGGTAGGAAAGTTAATTGATTCGTTTTTTTTTCGTGATTAATTCCAGTCAATCTAGTTCGTAGTACATTCAATGCAACATGTGGGCCTAATCTTCCTGAATGTTCTGAACCACTGAAATGCTACTATGGAAATTGTCTATGTTCAATGGTGAATGAGACAACAAAAAAACCAATTAACAAATGGTTTTGGGTATAGTACAAAAACGAATCCGAACTAACTTCAATTCTTGTTTAAGAGTGGTACTGATTGTATACCATGTCCGGATGATTATAATACTACGTTTTACAAGTAAATGAAAATTTAATTGCTGAATATATATAAGTAAGAGAAAGAGAATTTGATTTAGATGCTATAAGGCTAATATCTCATCAAATTCACACAATGATTGGGCTGGTGCACGTGAACAATGTCAACAATCAAATGGCGATCTTCTTGTGATTCGTTCGTTGGAAGAAGTCATTTAAACGATTGACTTAGTTAAAAACCGTCATGTTTTTCTTTTAGTATCAGTATTTTGCTCGTTATTTTGGAAATTGGCTCAAAGAATCCATGTAAATTGCCTTTTCACATTTAAATATTCATTGCAATTAAAAATATTCCTAGGATGCTTCAACGAAGTCCATATACTGCAACACATTTTGCTAATGTTTGGTTGGGAATAACGTTAGTCAGTTGGATTGGCGATGGAACTTATCAGTCAGTGAGACCTGGACTGGTTTTAAATAAAAAAAGTCCCTATTGGTGGTAAAAAACAAACAAACAAACTTTCTTTTGAATGAATGTCATCGATTTTGTTTTCGTAGTAAGAATAGTTCAGCTTTTGATCAAGAACCAAATTATACAGGATTGAAAAAAACCGGTGAACGACAAGAATGTGTTGGTCTAGCCGTTTTACCAGGTGGAACTGTTTGTATGAATGATTGGTTTTGTACATGGAGTTCATATTTTATTTGTGAAATTCGTAAGAATTGTATTTTCACGCATAACTATGTTCGTTTTATTTAATTTGCTCAGTTCCACCAATTGACAATTCGACAGAAGACTTCGCTTCACCACAAGCAGCTGAAGAACCGAGTAACTTCAATCGTTATATGTTCATTGGTATTGGTGGATTCGTGCTCGTACTGATTTCTATTGGTATCTATTTCAAATGCTGTAGAAAGGAGAAAATCGAGCCGAACTATTCGAATGAATCGACACTGTCAGACTTATAAATCATCGAAAAACGCTGTATTTTATTTTTTTCTTCTTCCTAAAGATGTCATGTATTGTGTTCGAGACACGACAAAGAACAACAAAATGTTTTTTTTTACCCTTTCGTTCTCTTTCTAAAAATCTTATTTGCGCATTTGTTTACTGCATTCTGTTAGAGGTAGAGAAAAAAAAATAACAAAGCAAACTGATCAGATTTTCGGCGAAAATATTTTCAACTACACATTGCATTTTATCTAGATTACCGTTAAATATGGCGTCGAAATTAAATAAACGTTTGTATACAGACATAACACGTTTGAAATTATTGGACAAGGCAGATGCGGAAGTACGTTTTCGAGTTGAGAAAACACCGTTCGATGGCTTTGATGACGAAGAAGAAGCAGCGAATCAAAAACTCGCCGAACATCTTATCACCGGATTGATCTATCCTGAATCAAAAATTTACAATCAACGTGCTTTCCGAATTGAGATGATTTTAACAGATACGTATCCAATGGATCCACCAAAGGTCCGTTTTCTCACCCCTGTCTATCATATCAATGTTGGCTTGGACGGTTCATTTTGTACGGAAATATTACAAAAACAATGTTCATGGACTCCAACAACCTCTCTAGTTGAAGTTCTCAAAGCTGTTGTTAAACATATAGATGAGCCTAGTCTCGAGTATGCATCGAGTGTTGGTTAGTATTGAAATTTGTCTATTTCTGAACGATAGAATTTCGTTGATTTTTAGATTTAGGCAGCCTTTATCGAGATAATCGAAGTGAATTCGAAAGAAAAGCAAACGAATCGGTGCTCAAACACGGTTTACCACGAGACTAATCATTCGGTTGTTTCTCTTCGATCAAATACCCCATTGTATTCTTGATAATCGAACATTGTTTTTCTTTTTCTCAATAAAAGTATACCCGGCGAGATATTACTTTCGTTCTTGTTTTTTCTTTTATCAGCATGTTTTCAGTACGGTGGACTTTGATCTCTGTTAGTATATTTATTTTAGATTAAATTCGAATGACTTATTTGCCAAAACGAGCTTGGATAGAATTCAATCGACTTCAACGATTGAAATCAGAAAGTAAATTTATTATTGACAGTTCGCCATTCACCAATGACGAAGAAATACCAACGGATTTCGTATTTATCGGACGAATTTTTCCGACTTCCGAACCATTTAATCAAACAGCACTTCAGATTGAAATTCAACTATCAACAGAATATCCGGCAAAGCCGCCTGTAATTCGATTTTTAACTCCAGTTTATCATCCAAATGTTGAAGAAAACGGTAGTCGAACTCTCGTTTTTTTTTCTCTTATCTATTCATTTCGATTGAGTTTTAGGTCTAGTTTGCTTAGATATTCTAAGGCATACAGTTGGTTGGAGGCCATCACTGCACTTAGACAGTGTTATCGAAGAATTAATCACTGTAATCGATCATCCCAATTTGAACTACCCTGTAAATGACTGTAAGATTTTGATCAATTATACAAAACTAAAATTGCTTTTTCGTTGTTATTCTTTAGCTGTTGCCAATGAATATTTGTATCATAAGGACATTTACGATAAAAAATTGTTGGAAATTATCCAGAAAAATAAACTACCTCAAATTTAAAGGCTCTGAAATTCTCTCTATGAAAATAGATACTTGTTTTCGATAAAGATTTAAAGGTTTATTCCCATGATGTAGATAGATTCAAAGTAAATAAAACAGCGACGACGAATGTAGCGACTTGGATTTGATGAATAAAATGCACGTAAGAAAAGTTTTCTTCCTATTGGTTGAAAAGTCCGACTTGTCAGGCATTACTCATAAAACTTGTTTTTATGACTAAAAAAAATACCCAGAGAAGAAATAAACTTATTTACTTTGTTTCTATTTTTCTCTCTCTCTCGCATTGCTTCGTATTACTTAAATTTCAACGCTTTATTCACTCTATCGAATATTTTTTGTTTCGCGTCACCTTGTTTCTGCATCTCATTATCATTGCACAATCGTGTCGCATAAAGACTTTGAATTTGAAAAGAAAATGGCGGATGTTTTTTCTTTTGTAGATTTAAAACAAAATAAAGAATAACATGGCGGCATCGTCCCAAACAAAACGTATCTTAGCTGAAATAACTAAACTAAAAGGTTTGAACGGTAAATTTATTGTTGATAAATCACCAGCTGATGATCCAACATCGAGTGTTATTCTCGGCCGAATTCTCCCTCAATCAGAAATTTATAACCAAGCGGCTTTTCAAATCGAAATAAAGCTTCTACCCGAATTTCCATTCAAAGCTCCTGAAATTCGTTTCATTACTCTTCTTTATCATCCAAATGTCGATGATAAAGGTAAAATCTGTGTCGATATTCTCAATTCAAGTGATACTTATAAGCCAACAACACCATTAACCGAAGTCGTCAATGCTGTTATCAATCTTATTGATAATCCAAATATTGACCACGCATTGACTCCAGGTAAATGAAAAGTCTCTTGAAAATAAAAACAACAACTCGATTTTCTCTTTTTTTTTAATATAGAAATTGCTTCTGAATACACGCAAAATCGATCAACATTCAACAAAAAAGCTTTGGATTTGGTTAAAAAACACGGTTTACCTCGTCAATAGATTTAACTAAGAATAAAAACTAGACATTCATTTTCTTTCGTCCTTTTTGCCTTTGTTGTTTGCGTTTTTCATGTGTGACAAGAACAGACAAGGATTCTTATCATCTTCTCCTGTCTTATCATTATCATTTTTCTTTTGGCAAGAACGTTTATTTTCTATTTGATTTCTAAAAGTTAACAAATAAACGAGCCGAACGCATTTTGTTTCTAGATGGCATCGAAACATAGACGTTTATTAAAAGATCTCGCATTTATTGATGAAAATTTTCAAACAACTCATCTTTTCTATATAAAAAAGAAGATCGATGCATCAACAACCGATGCCATACATGAAACTGATCTCACACATCCAATATTTATCTATACGCCGCAGCAATCGCCTTACATTGGCGGCGAATTCGAACTCGAAATCAATTTACCATTGGATTATCCGTCGACCGTGCCGAGAGTTAAATTTCGTACGCCTATTTACAGTCCAATTGTTGATGAATCAGGTGTTATTTCATGTTTGCCTATACTTCAACGTTGGTCAACATATCCAATGAATTCCATAAGTTTATTCGATATTTTAACTGAAATCGATTATTACATAACGCATTTAGAAGATGTTGATGAACCTCATCGATTGAATCTCTTAAATGAATGGGCAAATGATCCGTTATTATTTACGAAAACCGCCGAACGGCAAACGAAAGAATTAGCTAAACCGCAAAAACGATAAAATATGTCTAGTCATGACACTGTTTGATGTTGTCTTGTGTTTTGTTTTGTAGATGAATGATTTAAGTATGAACGAACAAATGACAAATGCTACGTCATCATGGCGTGTATTTGATGATATTACTTATAAGTAATTGAAATAAACTAATCTTAAATATCTCGAATAATTGTTGTCGTAATTGAATAGAAAAATAGAAACAACAACAATCAATGATTATTCGGCGCAATTTCGAGAAACTGATGGAACGATAATTAAACCTTTTGTTGCAATCGCAGCCTGCGGTGGACCGATTGGTAGATAAATGATTTGTTTTTGAAAAGAAAACATTTTTGTTCTCGTTAGCTTTTGTATGTAAGAGACCAGGATCAAAAGCTAATAATATAAAATACACGATCATCATTCAAAATCTTCCACATCCAAAACGAACTGATATTCGAGAGGTTGGAATGGAGTTATGGTTGAGAGAGAAAAAAAAACCAAACAATTATTTGATTTTAGTTCGATCGAGGCACGCTCGTCTCTGTTGATTGGACAAATAAAGAAGATTTATTATTTGTTACTGAGGATGGTAAATATCATATCATTGATATATTTCATTACAATCAAAATAATGATCAAACAATAACTCTGAGTGAAGTCTGAAATTGAATCGTTCAAAATAAATTTCAATTCACGTATTTGTTTTTCTTCAGTCAGCATCACCAATTACAAGTGCGAGCACATTTAAATCTGCGCAAGGCGTAACAGGATTAGTTGCTCTGCGAAGAAATCAAGATGGTTTCGTTGCTGTAAGAAATGTTTATATGCCATCGATACAAAACATTGCTCTTGGTTTGTTTTTCGAAATGAATTCGATCGTTGATATTTGTTTGACATTTAGCACCTGAGGCTCGTTCATCTGTATCAGCTTGGTGTATTATCGATTGTTCAGATTTAATTATTAGCTACGCATTTGATAATAATATTGCAACAACAAGTGCCGTTTCATCGTTATCTGAACGAGTAAAAAGAAGAAGAAAAAAAGATTTCTTTTGCGAAAAAACTGATGTTCGTTTTGTTTTGATTAGCAAACATTGCACGGCATAACAGATGTGATTTGTAAAATGACGACAAGCAACGATTTAAAAAGTGTAGCTTTACTAAAAGATAATGGCGATGTTTTCGTTGGTTTAACGAAAAATATTGGACAATCAAATTCGTTTACAATGAGATATACGAGTAATAACGACAAAAATAAAATCACGGATATTGTTTGGTAAAAATAAAAGTTCGTTTTTTTCTTTTTCTTGAATAATTTGGCTGTTTGAATAGGTGTGGATCAGATGCGATTATCGGTATTCGATCGAGTTCGAAAACTTGGTATGATTTGTTGATTATCAATGGATCAGCATCAGCTACAATGACGTTTGTTTTTTTCTTTTCTGTCAAATAAATGAAAAATTAAATTCAACGAAATTTTATTTAGAGAAAAAAGTCGAGAAACAATAACGAATGATACGTAAATATTCATTTGGAAGAAAGAAATATTTATATTGTTTCTGTTTTTTTTTGTATTCATCGGTTTAGTCTATGTTATACATCACCTGTTTATCTCGCGACGGAAATCGATGGCATAAGAATTCTTTCCGGTCGAACATTAGATTTTTTTCAACGTTTACCAAACGAACTTTTCAAAGTTCTTAATCTTCTATCTGAAAGTCCCGGTGCGAAACTCTATTCAGCCTATATGTACTATAAAGTATGTATTCAATCGAATTCGTTCGTTGATTTATAAAAATACCTAAAATTCAGTACGAAAATCAAATGGCTGAAATGTTGTTAAGTCAATTGAAAACATCTCAATCGACTAGTGGATTAGAAAAGGCGGTCCAACAATGTATCGACGCTGCGTCAAACGAACACGATCCTGTCACACAAAAACTACTTCTTAAAGTCAATTGAATTTCTATTCGTTTTACTTTCAATTTCGTTTTTTATTCTTCAGTCAGCATTATTTGGCCGTTCGTTTTTATATGTTAATTTAACGAATTCGAAAACATCAACTCGTTCAGCTGTGAATTCACTCAATGAAAAATGTACAAATGTCATTCGAAATCTACGATTAATCAATCATCTTCAACATATAAACATTGCAATGCCGATTACTTACAAAGAGTAAGAATGTATTTGCAAAAAATCTGTTTATTCATCATTGGAATACGTTCAGATTCGAAACAGCTGGTACGACAATTCTAATCGATCGATTACTTCGTCGAAATCTTCATGAATTCGCTACGCATGTTACTAAACTCTTGTGTATGTCAGCTGAAGAAGGAGAAAATAGAATTTTAGTGCAATGGGCTATTCAACAGGTTTGCTCGATAGAACAAAATAAATCTAACTCGAAGTGTCTGTCTTCAGATTGTCAATCCATCGAATCCAAATGAAGATGCGATCGCTGATACAATCAAAGCACGTCTTCAAGATGTTCCCGGAATTCCGTTTATTCAGATTGTCAAAGAAGCATTTAAATTAGACAAACGTATTGTTGTCGAACGAGTAAAGCAATTTTTCTACGTGAATTTCTCATCTCGATATGTTGTTGTTGTTGTTGTTTTGTTCTTTTAGTTACTCGATGTGAAAATTAGTTTACGTGATCAAATCGATATGTTATTGCTTTTACAGAAGAAAGAAGAAGCTCTAAATAAAGCACTTTCCTGTGGTGATACTGATCAAGCTCTTTACGTTCTCATGAAAATCAAAGCAACAGAATCGCCATCTGATTTTATTCTTCGATTACAACGATTAAAAACTTTACCATTGAAATTACATTTACAAGTAAATTGTTAATCTTGAGCTTCATTTTTAATCATAAAATGCGTTTAGTGTTTGGAAGAAGCCGAGCGAAGCAATTTACATAGTGAATTGATTAAGAGAAATCCGAATGAGAAAGACCGTTTAGCTTATTCGCATATCATACAACGATATACAACAGCTACAGTAAGTCAACGTTGATCTGTTTTTGGTAAAAGAACAATGATTTTTAATGAATTTAGACATCATCGGATCAAAAAGTCGAATTACAAAATGCAGGAAAATTTTTCCGAGAAGCGAGAAATGATTTTGCTAGTCAAGTATTTCGAGAAGAAAATCATAGGTCAAACTTTTCATTTTTTTGTCTTAGTTAATCGATGATGAAATACGTTTAATCGGTCGACAAGAAGACTTAGAAAGGAAATTACACGGCTCTCAAATCAAAGGCCTATCAATACTCGATACGCTCGATTTTCTAGTTTTAAATTATGAAAAAGATGCTGAAACATTCAGAAAAGATTTCTATATCAGTGATAAACGATACTATTGGGTGAAAATTCAAGCTTATGCGAAGAAAAATGCGTGGTCACACTTGATCGAATTCGGAAAGAAACCACCATCACCGATCGGTTATGAAGTAAAGTCTCGCTACATTTGAATTCCATCGAAAATATGCTTTTATATATTTCAGCCATTTATCGATGTTTGTATTCAAGCGAATAAACTCGACGAAGCTCATCGTTTTGCCGATCGAACGATTTATAATTCGAAAGTCGATGACAAACGTCTCGCGTACATGTTTGCAAAAGTTCAGTAAGTCTTTCGATTGATAAAAGATTGAATTTGTTTTCTATGTTTCGTAGAATGTTCGACGAAGCAATCGCAGCTGCGATCAGTATGAATTCACTTGACGCACTTCAATTTATCAAAGTTCGATGCCCACAAAACGAAACTTATCTGAGTAAAATTCAAAGAGCTGAAGACAAAATACAAGAATATGACGATAATCCATTGAATAAAGTCTTCGGAATGTTTAGTCGTAAATGAGCGGATGAATAAACGACCTTTTTTTTATTCCTATTATTTTCCTAATGTGCAATTTGATTATTTAATAAATTAAAAAAAAACAACATTCGCCTTGTTCAGCTCAAGGAAAATCCATCGAGGTCGTTCATTTCTTCGGCAAGAATCCTCGCGTGTTGATTAGTAGTGCGTGAGAGAGAACACACGACTAACTTCTAATGATTTCTTTTACTTAATTTTACATAAAAATTTGTAAAGAAGAAAAAAAAACTCGAAAATCAGAAAGATTTAGCATTTGATCCGAGTTTTATTATCCTAAAATAAACAATTTACTTAGTTCTTCACTTATTCATTCTTCAAAGCAAAAACACACGCACGCACATGTGCGTTTGATGTCTGATCCGGATATATTATCGAGATGATTGCATTCATTTTCCTCTCTCTTGATAATTATATCATATTCTGTTAGAAACGGATGTCAAATTCACCTTTTTTTATTCCACGCAAATGTAGTGATTGATATCATTAACGAGAATAAAACTGCACACAATGTTTATATAATAGTCTATAGACGATAAAACCTCCGTTACCAAAATGTATTCATGAAAAAATCCGCTTTTGGATATTATTGATAAAATAATGATTTTTCAGTCGCAGTCATTTTTCTTTTTCTTATGGAAAAATAAACTAAATAGAAAAAAAAAGAAAAAAAAAACATCGTTCCTTTCTTTTTCACTATTTCTTTCTTCGACACGAGAAAAAAAGGAAAGAAAACCGACAGATTTTTATTCAGCTCGAGAGCAGAAAAAGTCCAAAACGTCGTTTGACTGAGGGTAAGCTCGTTGTTTTCTGAAACAGATTGATATTCAACGATCATCATGTTCAAATAAGCGTGTATTAATCGGAAATGAAAATTGATTCTGTTTTACTGAACGAGCAAAATTCTGCAGCATTCGTTTGTTTATTTTTAGAACTGAAGAAAACAAAAAACACCATAATGTTCAATCGTTTCGAAGAACGTTTAGTCGATGAAATGGCTTCTCGAACTGAACAATCACGTTTTTCATATTCAAATCAAACGGAAGATTTTCGACAATTGAATACAAATTTTGAAATCTATATCAATGACATGAAACGAATCGATGAAGAAAATATTCAATTACAAAAATCGATCGATGAAATTCGATTGAATTATATTTCAACATTAGAAAATCATTTGAAACGTTTACCGGAAGATTTTCGTCAAGAAAGTCAAATACTCAACGATGCACATGTCGAACGATATAAACTTAAATGTCGTGCAAAACGCTTCCATAATGAACGAGAAGAATCCAAGAAACGTATTCATTTCGTTGTTACAAACGAAAAACTTCAATTGAAACGTTTAAATCAATTGGAAAAACTTGAACTAAAGCTCGAACAAGATTTTCGAACTTTAAATGAACAATTACAAAAAGTTTACTCGTATGTTCAAACAGAAAAACAACGTCATCAACAAGCTATGGATAAAGTTGATTGTCTACGTGTTCAACTCGAACAAAGTTCAATTGAACGATCGAAAACTGAATTCGAAATTCAAACACTTCGAGAAGAATTACAATTAATGCAAACAGCAAAAGAATTTCTCGATGATGAACATCAAACAATTCTTCTTACACAAACTGAAGCCAATGAATATTTACTGTCGAGTTTAAATCAATCGATTGAATTAATAAGAAATGATTTTAATGAATTAAATAAAACACATTTGAAACAAATCGAAAATCAATATAAACAAACAATTGCAAACATAGAAGAAAATACGAATGAAAATGAATTCGAACTCGTTCAACCACAAACAATAGAAATCGAAAATGAATATTTAACATTAAAAAATGAATTAACTCAACTGAATAATCACAATGAAATATTAACTGATCGTATACATGCGATGGAAAATGATTTATATCGAATGCGTAATGAACGTATAAGGAATTTATTGATTAAAGATCATGAATTTGAAACAAGTCAAATTCAACTTGAAGCTTTGGATGAGAAAATCAATCATTTGATTGAATATGATCGAAATTTAAAATTTGAATTAACACTCTATCGAGGAGTTCTAGAAAGTGAGTATCGACGAAAACAACAACAGCAATTAAATACTAATCAACAAATTTCGAGACCAATGACATTACGAACGACAACAACTAAGAATAAGAAACATATTTCAGTATGAAACATGCAAAAGTTCGAGATCAGGAGATTTGTTTTTCTTCATTATTTTAGAAAAATTCAACGCATCGAAATCAACTAAATCATACTTTTTCAACAGAAAGTGATAGATCTCCGATTAAAGATACGGAACAAAAACAAATTCAATCCTCAATTACAACTGATTCTGAATCACCTTTATTAGGCAGTGATGCACAGCAAACAGATCCACCGATTTCACTTAATGAATATATAATAGCATCAAGTGATTTTACTTCGCCAATAATTACTCCACTCGAAGAATTACCCGGCAGTGCACCTTCGGTACATTTCATTGAATCATCTAATGAACCGGTTGTCTTTGAAAATCAAGAAGCACAGGAAGCATCTAATGAGCCAGTTGTTCTTGAAGATCAACAAGAATCTGCCGTTTTCCCGGAAGTAACGCAAGAAGATCTAGTCGAAACTGTACCAGAATTCGACAATCAAGAAGAATCTCTGGCTGATCCAAGTGTGTCTGAAGAAAAAGAAGAACCTGCTACTATCACAGAGTTGAATGAAGACAAACAAATTGAAATTCAAGAAGAACGACCTGAATCAAATGAAAGTCAATCATCTTCTTTATCGAATATAACTGTTCAAGAACAAGTTATACCTTCATATACTGAAGAAGATGAACTTACTGATAAGAATCAAATACCAGAAGAAATACTTAATTCTTCTGAACAAAATGCAAACGAAGGTTTTTCCTCAACAGCTGGTTATTATGGCGCGTTGAGTGATGCTACTCATTATATTAATCAAGTATTTAGCAAAACATCATCACGTCGAACATCATTGACAGATGTCGATGTCGATAATACAGATATTCTTGGAGGTAAATTTCATTTTCTAATTTCTATTTTATTCATTTTCTTTAACAGAAGCAGGTTCAAGTGCTTCTCAAAAACAAGAAGACAAAGATTTTGACGAAAATGCTGAATTAACATTAGAGTCTATTATGGATGGTTTGTTGAAACTATTGTCTTTCTAATATCTTTGGCATTGTCTCTATCTTCATAGATCTTCGTTATGTTTATCAAAGTTTAGCTAATGAAGACGATGTTATCGATATTAGTGAGGATTTCTCACAAAATCTCATTGATCGTCTCGAATTCAACGATGATTTGATTAGAACTTTATTCGATCGACTCTTACAAAAGTATATCATCGAACCAACAAAATCCGGAAGTAAAATTTCATTCATTCGATTGCTTTCGTTCATTTTCATTTTCGTAGTTCATTCGAAAACATTGAATTGGATCGAATTTCGTGATATACTCTTCCCTATCTTAACCTGCCGTTACACCGAAGGACATATTCGAAAATTATTTCATTTGTTCGATTTAAACAAAATAGATTCTCTCTCATTCGAACAAATCAATGGTAAATCACCGATTGAACAAAAAAAATCAAATGTTCGTCTTTTTAGAATTACTCGAACTTCTCCAAATAAGTAATGCATCGGAGTTTGCCGAGAATCATTTCTCTGGAAACGAACAAATCACAAGCGACGATCTCATCGAATCAATTCGTAATTCCGATGAGATTAATCAAAATCTTCTCTCCGACGAAATTGAATTCAAATCATGGTATCTTCAAACGCCCGCCGAAGAAGAACTACAAACAATTTCGATCGAAGTTCCATCGGCAACAAGAATCCATTCGGGAATTATTCGTAAGACAAACGAATTCGTTTCAACCTTAAACATTTCATCATCGATTCTTTCAGTTCTCAGTCGAATCTTTAAACGAGTTGGAATCGATATTGAAAAGAAACAATTAAACAGTAAAAAACCTTCGCTATCAATGAAACTAACCAATGAATTCATTCATAATAATATTCCCATATCGAACGATGATCTGCATATGTTCATCGATTTGTATTTAAATCGAAAGCAAAATTCAGGTGATTATGAAAGCAAAACGAAACAGTTCGAAATACTCTCGTTTGATTTGCAGATGTATTCATCAGTTGGCACGAATTTTGGCAAGTCTTCTTGCCGATAGTCAACGGTGGATTGATTACAAAAGATGATCTTCAACAGTGGCTGCAAATCATCGATGTCGAAGCAAAAAAATGCATTTCTAATGAACAGTAAACAAAGCAAAAACCATCCATCGAATGTTTTTATTTCTCTTTCGTAGAATTCTTCATATTCTTCGTCTTTTACAAGTATCTTCTCCCGAAGAAATCTTAAGTCAAATTGAAGAAATTCATCCAAATAAAAACGATTCATGGACATACGAAGGTTATTCATATACGTGCTCGATTTCGATTGTTTTCTTTTGTTCTTCTTTTCAATAGAATTTCTTTTCGGTTTCGAAAATCTCGAAGAAACATCATTTCATCTCCTGTCGACCAATGATCAAATCACGTCATTCAATCTTGACTGGCTAACAAAACCGAATATTTAGTCGCTCGTCTTTTTTTGCTTT
>Ga0209915_1000993_pt1 | contig 47996 bp, 41 predicted proteins | sample ThiBiot_750_plan_FD_183952 | JGI IMG/M metagenome (GOLD analysis project Ga0209915, IMG submission 183952) | Wastewater bioreactor microbial communities from Cape Town, South Africa - Thiocy_cont_750_plan (SPAdes) | ecosystem: Engineered > Bioreactor > Thiocyanate-remediating > Anaerobic-Aerobic... | reverse complement strand
GGCCAGATCGCTGGGTGAAATCACTTCGTCGTAATAGTTCACCAGCTTGCCGTCCGGCCCCACCAGATAGATCACGCTGGAATGGTCCATGGCGTAATTGCCGTCGGGATTCTTCGGGTCCAGCGGGCGCTTCCTGGAATAGACGCGATATTCCTTTTCGACCTCGCCGATGGCGGCATGATCGCCGGTCAGTCCGACAAAGCGCGGGCCGAAGGCGGCCATATACTGTTTCAGCACCTTGGACGTGTCGCGGTCGGGATCGACAGTGATGAACACCGGCACCACCTTGGCAGCATCGGCGCCCATCTTGCCCAGCGCATCAGCCATGACGCTGAGGGTGGTCGGGCAGACATCGGGACAGAAGCTGTAGCCGAAATAGATCAGCATGTAGCGGCCGCGGAAATCGGCGTCGCTGACCTTTTTGCCATTCTGGTCGACCAGCCGGAAGGGGCCGCCCACGTCGATCTGGCCGGTGGTGACCACGCGGCCCACGCCCGGCACATTGTCGGCCTCGCGCCACAGCACGACCCCGGCGATGACGGCCACCATCAGCAGGAAGGGGATAAGGGCGAGCCTGTTGCGGAACATGACGGACCTGCTCTAATCGGTCTGGACGGCAGAGGAAAGTGAACAATTGGCAGGCCCCAGGTCACGGGAACTGGCGCGCGGAACACCCCATGGCGCGGTCGGCGGCCGGGTGCGGCTGCGTACCCTGTCGAACCTGCGCTGGCTGGCGATCGCTGGCCAGTCGGTGGCGCTGTTCCTGGTCTATTTCGCGCTGGGCTATCCGCTGCCCATTCTTTATTGCGGTATCGCCATAGCGGTCAGCGCCGCGCTGAACATCCTTCTGGCGTTGCGCTATCCGCCCACCCATCGCCTTACCAACCGCGAGGCCACATTCTATCTCGCCTTCGACGTCCTGCAGCTGGCGGCGCTTCTGTACCTGACCGGCGGCATCGCCAATCCTTTTGCCCTGATGTTCGTGGCGCCGGTGGTGATCGCCGCCGCCACGCTCAACCTGGGCAACACACTGATCCTGGCCTTCATCGCCTTTGCCTCGGTGTCGTTGATCGCCGTCGTCCATCGCCCGCTGCCCTGGCCCGCCGGCGAGGCGCTCAACCTGCCCCAGCTCTATCAGGCCGGTATCTGGACCGCGCTGGTGATCGGCATCGGTTTCACGTCGGTCTATGCCTGGCGTATCGCCTCGGAATCGGCGCGCATGTCGGCGGGCCTGGCGGCGACGCAGCTGGCTTTGTCGCGCGAGCACCGGCTGGCCTCGCTGGGCGCGCTGGCCACCGCCGCCGCGCATGAGCTGGGAACGCCGCTGGGCACCATCGCGGTTGTGGCGCGCGAGCTGGAGCGGGCGCTGCCGGAACATTCGTCCGAGGCAGAGGATGTGCGCCTTCTGCGCGACCAGGCCGAACGCTGCCGCGCCATCATCGCGCGGCTGGCCAACCCGGAGGAAACCATGCTGGGCGCCACCGCGCGCCTGCCGCTTGGCGCCTTCCTGGACGACATTGCGGCCCCACACCGGGGCGACGATCTGGAGATCCGCGTGACCATCACCCCGCCCGCCGGGGAAGCGCAGCGCGCGGTTCCCCAACTGTGGCGCGCGCCCGAACTGCTGCACGGGCTTGGCAACATCATCGAGAATGCCGCCGACTTCGCCAACCTGCTGGTCGAGATCAGCGCCGGCTGGGACGCGACCTATCTGTACGTCGCCGTCACCGACGACGGGCCGGGTTTTGCGCCGGAAATCTTTGAGGCGCTGGGCGAGCCCTACATCACCTCGCGGCCCGGCCAGCGCGCGCCGGGCGAGACCGAGATGAACCCCCAGGCACTGGCAGAGCATGAAGGCATGGGCCTGGGCTTCTTCATCGCCAAGGTGCTGCTGGAACAGACCGGCGGCATGGTAAAGGCCGTCAATCCCCCGGGCGGCGGCGCCCAGGTGCAGATTCGCTGGCCGCGCGGGGTCATCGACGGGCCGCAGCCCCCGGCCCCTTCGGACGCCGCCTGAACGGCGCGGCCATCTCTGGGACCGTTTGACGCCGCGACAAAAGCGACCTATACGGCCCCCCGCAAATGACAACCGACGACAAGACACTTCTTCTGGTCGAAGACGATCGTCCTCTTCGTGAGCGCCTTGCCCGGGCCATGGAAGCGCGCGGCTTTGCCGTAACCCAGGCCGAGTCCGTCGCCGACGGCAAGGCCAGGGTCAGGGAGGCAGCGCCGGCCTATGCCGTGGTCGACCTCAAGCTGGATGACGGCAACGGCCTGGATGTGGTGGAAACCCTGCACACCACCCGCCCCGACAGCCGTGTGGTGGTGCTGACCGGGTTCGGCAACATCGCCACCGCCGTGGCCGCCGTGAAGTATGGCGCCATCGACTATCTGCCCAAGCCTGCCGACGCCGACGACATTCTGGCGGCGCTGATGGCCACGCCCGGCTCCAAGCCCAAGCCGCCGGAAAATCCCATGTCGGCCGACCGCGTGCGATGGGAACATATCCAGCGCGTCTACGAGCTGTGTGGCCACAATGTCAGCGAGACGGCGCGGCGGCTCAATATGCACCGCAGGACGCTGCAAAGAATCCTGGCCAAGCGCTCACCGCGCTGACTATCTGCCCTTTGTTTTCTTCGCCGCCGCTTTCTTGACGAGCGGTATTTTCTTCTTCGCCTTTTTGGCGCGCTTGATCGGCTTCATGGCCGCAAGCTGCGCGGCGCGCCCCACCAGCAATTCCTTCAGCGTCTTGCGGTCCAGCGCGGCCAGCCGCACCAGCACAAAAGGAAAACTGCGGTAATGGTCGGTGATGTAGAAAAGCTTCGGCTCGGCCTCCAGCATCATGCCGCGCATTTCCATCGAGCCGACCTGCAGCGTGACGGCCTCCTCCTTCTTGTGCAGTTTGCTGAGGAAGCGGTCGTGAATGAAGACCGATGGTTCGTTGAACCAGGGCCGCTCGTCGGTGCCCGGTATCGAAAGCATGATCTTGCGAGCTTCAGCTCTCGTCAGCGGCATCGGGAATTACCAGGTTGGGCATTCGAGAAAGCGCGATCTCGTCCAGCGTGCGGCTCAGCCGTTCGGCGGCGCAGCGCGCAAAGTTCACCGTCACCGCCTTGCGCCGGCTGGCGTTCAGGCTCTGCACCTGCGCCGCCTTCACGATCGCTCCGCCATAGCGGTCGGCCACGATCAGGCCGGGATCACGCGGCACATGCTCGTCCGGGAAATCCGGTGGCACGGCGAAATAGAACAGGTCGCAATAGTCCAGATATTCGGGCCATTTGCCGTCGCCCTTCAGATCGGCCAGCGCCACCTTGATTTCCACCCCGACCATCTCGCCGCCCGGGCCGATGGCGGCCACGTCCAGCCGCCGTCCGTTGGGCAGGGTGAATTCCAGGATGGGCGAATAGCCTTCCTGCAGCAGAAGGCGGCTGACCCCGCGCGCGACGTCGATGGCGGTATGAGTGCTGATCATGCCCCAATTGGAACATTTGGTGAACGGATGGTCAACCGAGAATTGCGCTCTCGCGAGCAACATTGCTGGCGGTCCGAGAGCTGATCATCTCCGATCTTCTGGTCGCCATAAATCCGTGCAAGCGACTTTGTGCCAATGACCTAATTGATCACTAACCTTGATCACAAGCTTCATTGGTTTTCCCGGGTTTCCAACAAAGCTCTCGGCAAAAAAGTGGACACTGAATCCCGAGCGAGCGCCGGGGGCGATGGCGTTGTCGCTACCGTACCCTCGGCCACCTTCGTGTTCTGTAAAAATGAGCCGCTGAACGACGCGATTTGTTCGTGGATGTATGAGTCGCACATCGGTGGGATAGATGGGCACGGCTGTGACATTGGTAACGCGTCCACGTAACGCGATTTGAGTATACTCGCGTCCATCTGGTTGAGGCGCATGATGCCAAAAGCTGCTGGAATCATCGAGATGGAAAACCATCGTTGCGATAGTTTTCTCCTGGTATGTTTTAAATCCTGCAAGAATCAAAAGTACGATTGCGATCACAAAGGCCACAGGAACCCACGCTTGAGCGCTTTGGTCGGCACTCAATAGTGCATAGGCGACAAGGGCTATCGCTGAGACTAAAGCTGCTGAACCAAGCGCCCACAAAAGCAGGCTGCCGCGCTTCCAAAGTATGATAACGGAATTAAGACTGCTGACAGGATCAATTCCCGTCATTGTGCCCGCCCACAGTTACAGTGAACCCTTGCTGGACGGACTTGCACCATCGAGGCGTTCGTCCGGAGCCACGGCCTGCCTCAGCGACCGCGCAAGCCCCTTGAAGCAGGTCTCGACGATGTGGTGGCTGTTGTCGGCGTAAAGATTTTCGATATGCAGGCACACGCCGGCATTCTGGGCGAAAGCCTGGAACCATTCCTTGAACAGCTCGGTGTCCATCTCGCCCAATTTCGGCTTCGGTATGTTCACCTTCCAGATCAGGTACGGCCGGTTGGAGATGTCGATCGCCACCCGCGTCAGCGCCTCGTCCATGGGGATCAGCGCGCTGCCGAAACGGGTGATGCCGGAAAAATCGCCCAGCGCCTTCTTCACCGCCGTGCCGATGACGATGGCGGTATCTTCCGTCGTGTGGTGGAAGTCGACATGCAGGTCGCCGGTGGCGCGCACCTTCAGGTCGATCATGGAATGGCGCGCGAAGCTTTCCAGCATGTGGTCCAGAAAGCCGATGCCGGTATCGATGTCGGCCTCGCCCGTGCCGTCCAGGTCCAGGCTGACGGCGATCTCGGTCTCGCGGGTCTTTCTCTCAACGGTGGCGGTGCGCATGGTGCTTTCGGCTGAAAATCGGGTTCCCCTCTTATAGCAAGCCCCGCACCCAAGGGTTAACAGGCCGGATTCCCGGGTTAACCCCCTGCGACAAAGAGGGATATGTCAAAAACTGCATATGTCCCTTTGACCCCCGGCGGATTCCCTGTAAACAGGCCCCGTCTCCAACAGCCAGAACAGGATACCAGGCGATGGCGCGGCAGAACTATCTCTTCACTTCCGAGAGCGTTTCGGAAGGACATCCCGACAAGGTCTGCGATCGCATCTCCGACGAGGTGGTGGACCTGTTCTTCCGCGAAGGCCCCAAGGAGGGCATGAGCCCCTGGGACATCCGCGCCGCCTGCGAAACCCTGGCCACCACCAACCGGGTGATCATCGCCGGTGAGACCCGCGGCCCCAAGTCGGTCGGCCCTGCCCAGGTCGAGGAAGTCGCCCGCCAGGCGATCAAGGACATCGGCTATGAGCAGGAGGGCTTTCACTGGAAGACCGCACAGGTTGAAGTGCTGCTGCACGCCCAGTCCGCCCACATCGCCCAAGGCGTCGACGCCGGCGGCAACAAGGACGAAGGCGCGGGCGACCAGGGCATCATGTTCGGTTATGCCTGCCGCGAGACCCCGGCCCTGATGCCGGCGCCGCTCTATTACAGCCACAAGATTCTCAAGCTCCTGGCCGATGCGCGCCATGCCGGCAAGGAGCCGACCCTGGGCCCGGACGCCAAGAGCCAGGTCACCGTGCGCTACGAAAACGGCCTGCCGGTGGAGGCGACCCAGATCGTTCTCTCCACCCAGCACATGGACGAGAACCAGACCTCCTCCCACATCCGCGAGATCGTCGAGCCCTATATCCGCGAGGCGCTGCCGAAGAACTGGATCACACCCAAGACCGTCTGGCACATCAATCCCACCGGCGCCTTCGTCATCGGCGGTCCGGACGGCGACTGCGGCCTGACGGGGCGCAAGATCATCGTCGATACCTACGGCGGCGCGGCCCCGCATGGCGGCGGCGCGTTCAGCGGCAAGGATTCGACCAAGGTTGATCGTTCCGCTGCCTATGCCGCGCGCTACCTGGCCAAGAATGTCGTGGCCGCCGGGCTGGCAGACCGCTGCACCATCCAGATCGCCTATGCCATCGGCGTGGCCGAGCCGCTCAGCGTCTATGTCGACACCCACGGCACCGGCAAGGTGGACGAGACGAAGCTGGAAATTGTGCTGCCGCAGGTGATGAACCTGAAGCCGCGCGGCATCCGCGAGCACCTGAACCTGAACCGGCCGATCTTCGCGCGCACTTCGGCTTACGGCCATTTCGGCCGCGAGCCCGATGCCGATGGCGGCTTCTCGTGGGAGAAGGCCGACCTGGTGGACGCGATCAAATCGGCTCTTTAGGCAAGTCGGCGCTTCAGGCCGGCAGCCTTCAGGCAAGAAGTCTGAGCGACACCAGCAGCAGCACCGCCGCCAGCCCATAGCGCAGCACCTGCTCGGGCAGGCGCGGGGCGATGCTGCTGGCCAGCATGATGCCGGGCACCGAACCCAGTAGCAGCGAGGCCAGCATGGAAAGGTCGGTCTGGCCCATCGCCAGATGGCCCGCGCCCGCTATCAGGGTCAGCGGCACGGCATGGGCGATGTCCGAGCCGACGATGCGGGCCACATCATGGCGCGGATAAAGCAGCAGCAGCGCGGTGACACCCAAGGCGCCCGCGCCCACCGATGACAGGGTGACCAGCGCGCCCAGCACCGCGCCCGCGGCAACGGTCAATGCATGGACGGTGCGTGTCTCCAGTCCTGCCGCGCGCCCGCCATAGCGCCGCAGGATCTGGCGGCGCAGCAGGATGGCGATGGCGGTTGCCGCCAGCGCCACGCCCAGGCTGTGGGTGATCAGGGCATTGGCGGTCCCGGCCCCCAGATGCCACAGCGCCAGAAGGCTGAAACCGGCGGCGGGCAGGCTGCCCAGCGCCAGGCGTCCCACCAGCGGCCAGTCGACATTGCGGTGCAGGTTGTGAACGGCCGTGCCCGCCAGCTTGGTGCCGCTGGCATAGAGAAGGTCGGTGCCCACTGCCGTGCCGGGATGGACCCCGAACAGGAAGATCAGTACCGGGGTCATCAGCGAGCCGCCGCCCACCCCGGTCAGCCCGACGATGAAGCCCACGGCGAAACCGGAGGCGATAAATGGAAGATGCAGGAATTCGAACATGGCAATGCCCCGGCTGGGCGGGGATTAATCCTCTTATAGTCTATCAGGTCAATAGAGAATTGACTGGCACCCCGCATGGTTGCCAAGCGGCGCGGCTTTGCGCGAAAAGCCTCGCCGATGACCGATCACCCCGACCGCGACAAATCCGTGCACCCTCCGGGGGCGGGGCGCCGCAAGCTCTATGGCCGGCGCAAGGGCCCCAAGCTGTCGGCTCGCCAGGCGGGGCTGCGCCAGACCCTTTTGGCCGACCTGGCCTGGAAAGTTGGTGTGGAACCTGCCGGGCAATTCCCGAACACTGTTAGGGAGCTCTGGCTGGAGATCGGATTCGGCGCTGGAGAACATTTGCACTGGCAGGCCGCCCATCATCCCCATGCCGGGCTGATCGGCGCCGAACCCTATGAGATGGGCATGGCCAAGATGCTGACCAAGCTCGAAGAAAAGCCGCTGAACAATGTTCGATTACACGAGGGCGACGGCCGCGAAATCATTGAAGGGCTGCCCGACGCCAGCCTGTCGCGGTTTTTCCTGCTGTTCCCCGACCCCTGGCCCAAGACCCGCCATCACAAGCGCCGCTTCGTGCAGATGGAAATGCTGGACCTGCTGGCGCGCAAGATGCCGGCCGGTGCGGAACTTCGCTTTGCCACCGACGACAAATCCTACCTGCCCTATGCGCTGGAACGGCTGATGGCCCACCCGGCCTTTTCCTGGACCGCCACGGGGCCCTCGGACTGGAAAAACCGCCCCGCCGACTGGCCGCCAACCCGTTACGAAACCAAGGCAATCAAGGGGCCGCCGACCTTCCTCAGATTTCTCCGCCGCTGACCGGCATTGCTTTCCCCCAGGACCCGCCGGGAGTACAAATCCGTCATGAAATTTCCACCCGGCCATCGCAAGGACGAGGACCAACCGGGCCTGTTCTCAGGCGTGCACCCCGGCGACCTGGGCATCGTGATCGTGGCCTTCCTGATCACCTGCGGCTTTGTCTACATCCTGCTGACCCCCCAGAACTGGAGCGCCATCGATCGGGCGATGGCCCCGGACCAGCCCAAGCCGCCGCCCCAGCAACAGAAGCAGGGTGAAACGCCCATGATCCTGTTCGACGCGAAAGAGAAGTAGCGGCCCCGCATCCAGAGGGGGATCACTTGAACTAAAGCCCGTCAGGGCGTATATCCCGCCCATCCCCGACAACAAGAAACGGTTGTGTGGCGGTCCGCAAAGGATCGCCGCGGGGAAAAGGCTTTTGTATCGCGAGGATCAGTGACCATCACGGCCGCCGGCCATCTGGAACCGCTGTTCGAGCCCGTCATCGAAAAGGCGGGCTTCAAACTCGTGCGCCTGCGCATGATGGGCGGCGCCAGCCGCACGCTGCAGGTAATGGCCGAGCGTCCCGACGGCACCATGGATGTGGAAGGCTGCGCCGAACTCAGCCGCGCCCTTCTGGATTTCATCGAACAGGAAGACCCGATCGAGGGCGAATACGAGATCGAGGTTTCCTCGCCCGGCATCGACCGGCCGCTGACCAGGCTGGTGGATTTCGCCCGCTGGTCCGGCCATGAGGCCAAGATCGAACTCTTTGCCCCTGTCGCCACACCCTTCGGCGAAAGAAAACGCTTCCGCGCCCTCCTGATGGGCACCAACGGGCAGGACGTACTCATCCGTTCCGACAACGCCGACATCCGGTTTCCATTCCGTGCCATCGCAAACGCCAAGCTTGTTCTGACCGACAAGCTCATCAACGAAGATCTGAAGGCCCGAAAGAGGGCTACCACTCCAGGAGAAGACTGACATGGCCTCCACCGTAGCCGCCAACCGGCTCGAACTCCTGCAGATCGCCGACGCCGTCGCGCGCGACAAGTCCATCGACAAGTCGGTGGTGCTGACCGCGATGGAAGAAGCGATGCAGCGCGCCGCCAAGGCCCATTATGGCGCCGAAAACGACATCAAGGTCGATATCGATCCCAAGACCGGCGAAACCCATGTCTCGCGCTATCTGCACGTCGTGGAGATGGTCGACAACGACAAGATAGAGATTTCGCTCGCCGATGCGCGGCGCCGCAATCCCGACGCCCAGATTGGCGACATCATCGCCGAAACTCTGCCGCCGGTCGATTTCAACCGCATCAATGCCCAGAACGCCAAGCAGGTGATCGTGCAGAAGGTGCGCGATGCCGAACGCGAGCGCCAGTATGATGAATACAAGGACCGCATCGGCGAAGTGGTGCATGGCGTGGTCAAGCGCAGCGAGTTCGGCTCGGTAGTGGTGGACCTCGGCAAGGCCGAGGGCGTGGTGCGCCGCGACGAGATGATCCCGCGCGAAAGCTTCCGGCCCGGCGACCGCATCCGCGCCTATATCTATGACGTGCGCCGCGAGGCGCGCGGTCCCCAGATCTTCCTGTCGCGCAGCCATCCCCAGTTCATGGTGCGCCTGTTCGCCCAAGAAGTGCCGGAAATCTATGACGGCGTGATCGAAATCCGCGCCGTCGCGCGCGATCCGGGCAGCCGCGCCAAGATCGCCGTGATCAGCAAGGATTCCTCCATCGACCCCGTCGGCGCCTGCGTCGGCATGCGCGGCGTGCGGGTGCAGGCGGTGGTGCAGGAGCTTCAGGGCGAGCGCATCGACATCATTCCGTGGAACCCCGATCCGGCCACCTTCATCGTCAATGCGCTTGCCCCCGCCGAAGTCACCAAGGTGGTGCTGGACGAAGACACCCACCGCGTCGAAGTGGTGGTGCCCGACGAACAGCTGTCGCTGGGCATCGGCCGCCGCGGCCAGAATGTGCGCCTGGCCAGCCAGCTGACCGGCTGGCAGATCGACATCCTGACCGAGGCCGAGGAATCGGAGCGCCGCCAGAAGGAATTCAACGAACGCACCAAGCTGTTCATGGAATCCCTGGACGTGGACGAGACCGTGGCCCAGCTGCTGGCGTCGGAAGGCTTCGCCACAATCGAGGACGTGGCTTATGTCGAGCTGGCCGAACTCGCCCAGATTGAGGCCTTCGACGAGGAGACCGCCCAGGAACTGCAAAGCCGCGCCCTGGAATTCATCGAGGCCCGCAACAAGGAAATGGACGACAAGCGCCTGGCGCTGGGCGTCGAGGATCAGGTGCTGGAAGTGCCCGGCATCACCGCCGCCATGGCCGTGGTGCTGGGCGAGCACGAGATCAAGACACTGGAAGACCTGGCCGGCTGTGCCGGCGACGATCTGGTCGGCTATTACGAGACGGGCAAGGATGCATCCGGCAAGACCGAACGGGTGCGCGTGCCCGGCGCCCTTGAAGGGTTCAATCTTACCTCAGACGACGCCAACGCCATTGTGATGGCGGCGCGCGTCAAGGCCGGCTGGATCGAGCCCGAACCGGAAGTGGTCGAGGACGAAGCCGCCGAGGGCGAGGAGACGACGGAAGCCTGATGGGACATCCGGCGCACAAGATGGATCGGGAGGAAGCGATGGAACGGGAACGCCGTGACATCGTGTCGGGCGAAGTCATGCCCGAACACCGCCTGATCCGCTTTGTCGCCGACCCCGGCAGCCATGTGGTTCCCGACGTCGCCGGCAAACTGCCGGGGCGCGGCCTGTGGGTAGAGGCGACGGCCGCCGCCGTTTCGAAAGCCGTGGAGAAAAAGCTTTTCTCCCGGGCCGCGAAACAGCCGGTTGTTGCAACCGCCGATCTGGCTACGCGCACGGAAATGGCGCTGCTTCAGCGCATGACCGGCGACCTGGGGCTGGCGCGGCGTTCGGGCGCGCTCGTGATGGGCTTCGACAATGTCCAGCGCGCGCTGGATGCGCCTGTGCCGCCCAAGGTGCTGATCGAGGCGTCGGACGGCGCCGCCGACGGCAAAAGAAAGCTCTATGCCGCCGCGTACCGGCAACACCTTGGCTGTGTTGTCCTTGAATGCCTTACCAGCGCCGAATTGGGCTTGGCGCTGGGACGCGAGAATGTGATACATGCCGCCATCCAGCCGGGCGGCCTGGCCGACAGACTTGTCTTCGATGCGGAACGCCTTGCCGGCTTCCGTTCCCAGAACCCCGCTTCAAACCCCGGCACGGACTGAAAGAGATTCATGAGCGATACCGACGAAACCAAGCGCCCCAAGACGCTGTCGCTGAAGAAGACGGAAACATCCACCGTCAAGCAGAGCTTCAGCCATGGCCGCACCAAGGCCGTGGTGGTGGAGAAGAAGCGCACCCTGGGCGCGCCTCCCGCGCGCAGCACCGCCCAGCCTGCCGCCGCACCGGCCGCCGAGCGGCCCGCGCCCAAGGCGGCGGAAAAGTCCCCGGCCCCCGCCCCGCGCGGCGTGGTGCTGCGCCAGCTGTCGGAAGAGGAAAAGGCCCGCCGGGCCACCGCGCTGGCGGAAGCCAAGGTCAGCGACGCCGAGGCCCGCCGCCACGCCGAGCAGGAAGCCGAACGCCATGCGCGCGAAGAAGCGCAGCTGGCGTCCGAACGCATCGCCGCCGAAAAGCGCAAGGCCGAGGAAGACGCCCGCAAGGCCGCCGACGAGGCCGCCAGAAAGCGCGCCGAACAGGAAGCCGCCCGCCGACTGGAGACGGCACCCAAGCCCGCCGCCGCCGTCACGGAGGAGGCGCCGCGCCGCCGGCTGCAGAACGAAGAGGAAGAAGAAAGCAGCGCCAAGAAGGGCCCCGGCAAGCCCGGCGCCGCAAAGGTGCCCGCTTCGCCCAAGAAGGTCGAAGGCGAGCGCCGCCGCGGCAAGCTGACCGTGACCCGCGCGCTGGAAGGCGATGACGAACGCATCCGCTCGGTCGCCGCCTATCGCCGCCACCTGCAGCGCGTCAACAAGGGCCATCAGAGCCAGCAGGCCGGCCCCGCCGGTCCGCGCGACATCGTGATCCCGGAAACCATCACCGTCTCCGACCTCGCCAACCGCATGGCGCGCCGCGCCGTCGACGTGATCAAGGTGCTGATGAAGAACGGCATGATGGCCACGCCCGCCGACATTATCGACGCCGACACCGCCGAACTGGTGGCCACCGAGTACGGCCATGTGGTCAAGCGCGTGGCCGAAAGCGACGTGCTGGAAGGCCTGACCGGTGCCGCCGATGCGGACACGGCGCTCAGGCCCCGTCCGCCCGTGGTCACCGTCATGGGCCATGTCGACCATGGCAAGACCTCACTGCTGGACGCGCTGCGCAAGACCGACGTGGCCGCGGGCGAAGCCGGCGGCATCACCCAGCATATCGGCGCCTACCAGATTCAGCTCGGATCGGGCCAGAAGATCAGCTTCCTGGACACGCCCGGCCACGCCGCCTTCACCGCGATGCGCGCGCGCGGCGCCAAGGTGACCGACATTGTTATCCTGGTGGTCGCCGCCGATGACGGGGTGATGCCCCAGACGGTGGAAGCCATCGCCCATGCCAAGGCGGCGCATGTGCCGATCATCGTGGCGATCAACAAGATCGACAAAGGCGATGCCAATCCTACCCGCGTCAAGACTGAACTGCTGCAGCATGAAATCCAGGTCGAGGACATGGGCGGCGACGTGCAGGCCGTCGAAGTCTCCGCCATCAAGGGCACGGGCCTCGACAAGCTGGAAGAAGCCATCCTGCTGCAGGCCGAACTGCTGGACCTGAGGGCCAATCCCGACCGCCCCGCCGAAGGCGCCGTGGTCGAAGCCAAGCTGGACAAGGGCCGTGGTCCTGTCGCCACCGTGCTGGTGCAGCGCGGCACGCTGAAGGTGGGCGACATCGTCGTCGCCGGCAGCGAATGGGGCAGGGTGCGGCTTCTGGCCAACGAGCGCGGTGAGACGGTGAAGGAAGCCGGCCCCTCCACGCCCATCGAGGTGCTGGGCCTTTCGGCGCCGCCCGAAGCCGGCGACGAAATGGTGGTGGTGGAATCGGAAGCGCGCGCCCGCGAGGTCGCCGAATACCGGGCCCGCAAGCGCCGCGAACAGCGCCAGGCATCGTCCAGCCGCCAGACGCTGGACCAGTTGCTGCAGACCCGCGAGGCGGGCGAGAAGCGCCAGTTGCCGCTGGTGCTGAAGGCCGATGTCCAGGGCTCCTCCGAAGCCATCCAGGGCGCGCTGGCCAAGCTTGGCACCGACGAAGTGGGCGCCCAGATCCTTCAGTCCGGCGTCGGCGGCATCACCGAAAGCGACGTGATCCTGGCCCATGCCTCGGGCGCGGCGGTGATCGGCTTCAATGTCCGCGCCAACGCCCAGGCCCGCGAACGCGCCAAGCGCGACGGCGTGGAAATCCGCTACTACAACATCATCTACAACCTGGTAGATGACGTGAAGGCGGCGCTGTCGGGCCTTCTGGCGCCGGAAACGCGCGAGAAGTTCCTGGGCAACGCCGAAATTCTCGAGGTGTTCAATATCACCAAGGTGGGCAAGGTCGCCGGCTGCAAGGTCACCGAGGGCGTGGTGCGCCGCGGAGCAAAGGTGCGCCTGATCCGCGACAATGTGGTGATCCACGAAGGCGAATTGTCGACGCTCAAGCGCTTCAAGGATGAGGTGAAGGAAGTCCAGGTCGGCCAGGAATGCGGCATGGCCTTCGCCAACTACCAGGACATGCAGAAGGGCGACGTCATCGAGTGTTTCGAGGTCGAAACCATCCAGCGCGCGCTCTAGGCGGCTAGCGGCCCTCCCCCTTCGACAAGCTCGGGGTGGGGGCCAATTGACCAAATCCTCATGCTGAGCGAAGTCGAAGCATGAGGACGGAATTCTCCAGATGTCCCACCGTCCCTCCAACCGCCCTTCCTCCGCAACCCGGCGGCGACGCGACATGCGCGACAGCGGTCCCACCCAGCGCCAACTGCGCGTGGGCGAATCCCTGCGCCACGCCTTGGCCGAGGTGTTGCGCGACAACGAGATTCGCGATCCCGAACTGGAAGGCGTGTCGGTCACCATAACCCAGGTCCGGCCCTCGCCCGATATGCGCCATGCCACGGTGTTCTGCGAACCACTGGGCGGCAAGAATGCCAAGGCGGTGGTGGCGGCGCTGAACCGCCACAAGGGGTTCCTGCGGGGCGAGATGGGCCACCGCATCGCCATGAAATTCACGCCCGAACTGAGATTCGTCGAGGATGAAAGCTTCGCCGAGGCGCAGAAGATCGAAGACATCCTCAAGTCGCCTGAAGTGCAGCGGGATCTCGCGGCCACACACGATGACGGCGACCGGGAAGACGAACAATCGTGACGCAAGCACATCCTTTTCCTCCCCTGGTTACGGGGGCGGAAAAGGCTCAGGAGCCTTTCCATGGGCCGTAGAAAAAAGGGCCAGCCCGTCCACGGCTGGGTGATCCTGGACAAGCCCATCGGCATGGGTTCGACCCAGGCCGTCGCCGCGGTGCGCCGCATCTTCGATGCCCAGAAGGCCGGTCACGCCGGTACCCTGGACCCCATGGCCACCGGCATCCTGGCCATCGCACTTGGCGAGGCGACCAAGACGGTCCCCTTCGCCATGGACGCCGACAAGACCTATCGCTTCACCGCGACGTGGGGCCAGGCGCGCGACAGCGACGATGCCGAAGGCGCTGTCACCGGCACCAGCGACATCCGCCCCACCCGCGAAGCCATCGAAGCCATGCTGCCCCGCTTCACCGGGGTGCTTTCCCAGGTGCCCCCCGCCTATTCCGCCGTCCGGGTGGGTGGAGAGCGGGCCTATGACCTGGCGCGGGAGGGGGAAACCGTGACCCTGGAGCCCCGCGAAATCGAGGTCTTCGAGGCCCGTCTGCTGAACGCTGTTCGGGATAGCGCCGAGTTCGAAATCACTTGCAGCAAGGGCACTTACGTCCGCGCCTGGGTCCGCGACATCGCCCTCTCACTTGGTACGCTGGGACATGTTTCGGCCCTGCGCCGCACCCGGCTGGGCGCCTGGGCAGAAAAAGACGCGGTGACGCTGGAAACCCTGACCCCTTTTATGCATAGTCCCGCCGCCTTTGGGTATCTGAAGCCCCTTGCAACCGCGCTGGACGGCATCCCGGCGCTGGCTGTCACGGGCGGCGATACGGTTCGCATCCGATCCGGCAATCCCATCCTCATCCGCAGCAGCCTTTTTGCCCGGATGAAGGACGGATTCGGAGAGGGCGATCTTACCGGGCAGACCGTCTATCTCAGGGAAGAAGACGGTTCGCCCGTGGCATTGGCCGAAATCGCCGGGGGAGAACTCCGTCCGTTTCGCGTCTTCAATTTCTCCAGTCCCTGAAAGGGCCGATGACCGATGATTACGCCTGAACGCAAGAAAGAGCTGATCGCCGAATATGCGACCGGCGAAAATGATTCCGGTTCGCCGGAAGTGCAGATCGCGATCCTGTCGGAGCGCATCTCCAACCTGACCGAACACTTCAAGACTCACGCCAAGGACAATCATTCCCGCCGGGGCATGATCAAGATGGTGTCGCAGCGCCGCAGCCTGCTGGACTATGTGAAGTCCCGCGACGTGAAGCGCTATGAGTCGCTGATCGGCCGCCTGGGCCTGCGCCGCTGAAAGCGCAACAGACAGAACTGCCCACGGTGTGCGCGATGCGCGTACGCCGTGGTTTTGCCTTGCGTGAAGATGAGCTTCGCGCCGGGTTTGCTTCAGGCGCGGATGAGCCGCGCCGGGGGCCGGTCCCATAGGGGGACCAATCACGCCCCGGACGCAATATGGCTCCGGGTAGGACGAAAGACGAAAGATGTTCAATATCGTAAAGGAAAGCTTTGAATGGGGTGGGCGCACGCTCACACTTGAGACCGGCCGCATCGCGCGCCAGGCCGATGGCGCGGTGCTGGCGACCTATGGCGAAACCGTCGTGCTGGCCACCGTGGTCGGCGCGCCCGCGCCCAAGGAAGGGGTCGATTTCTTCCCCCTCACCGTGAATTACCAGGAACGCTATTATGCCGCCGGCAAGATTCCGGGCGGCTATTTCAAGCGCGAGCGCGCCCCGACCGAGCGCGAAACCCTGACGTCGCGCCTGATCGACCGGCCGATCCGCCCCCTGTTTGCGGAAGGCTATCGCAACGAAACGCTGGTGGTGGCCCAGGTGCTGAGCCACGACCTGGAAAATGATCCCGACATCGTCGCCATGGTCGCCGCCAGCGCGGCGCTGACGATTTCGGGCATCCCCTTCATGGGCCCGATCGCGGCGGCGCGCGTCGGCTATATCGACGGCGAATATGTTCTCAACCCGCTGGTCGACGACATGGAAAAATCCCAACTCGACTTGGTGGTCGCCGGCACCCGCGATGCGGTGATGATGGTGGAATCCGAAGCCCAGGAACTTTCGGAAGACGTGATGCTGGGCTCGGTGATGTTCGCCCATAGCCAGATGCAGGCCGCCATCGACGCGATCATCCGCCTGGCCGAAAAGTCCGCCAAGGAACCGCGCCCGGTGCCCGAGGATGTGCATGCCCCGGTTCGCGAGAAGCTGAAGGTGGCCACGCATGATGCGCTGACCAATGCCTTTCAGATCGCCGACAAGCACCAGCGCCGCGACGCCATCTCCGCCGTGCGTAAGACCTTTGCCGAAAGTTTTGTCGGCGACGGTGAAGGCCAGGTATCCGCCATTGTCTATTCCGGCCTGATGCATGACGTGGAAGCCCATGTGATGCGCAATGCGGTGCTGGACACCAAGAAGCGCGTCGATGGCCGCGACCTGGTCACGGTCCGCCCGATCGTGGCCGAAGTGGGCGTGCTGCCGCGCACCCATGGTTCGGCCCTGTTCACCCGCGGCGAAACCCAGGCGCTGGTCGTCGCCACGCTGGGCACCGCCGAGGACGAGCAGTTCGTCGACCGGTTGACCGGCACGGGCAAGGAAACCTTCATGCTGCACTACAACTTCCCGCCCTATTCGGTCGGCGAGGTGGGCCGCATGGGCGGACCGGGCCGCCGCGAAGTCGGCCATGGCAAGCTGGCCTGGCGCGCGGTGCATCCGATGCTGCCCAAGAAGGAGGATTTCCCCTACACCATCCGCGTGGTGTCGGAGATCACCGAGTCCAACGGTTCGTCCTCGATGGCGACCGTATGCGGCACCTCGCTGGCACTGATGGATGCGGGCGTGCCCCTGTCCAAGCCCATCGCCGGCATCGCCATGGGGCTTATCCTGGAAGGTGATCGCTATGCGGTCCTGTCCGACATCCTGGGTGACGAAGACCACCTGGGCGACATGGACTTCAAGGTGGCGGGCACCGAAGACGGCGTGACCAGCCTTCAGATGGACATCAAGATCGCCGGCATCACCAAGGAGATCATGAAGGTCGCGCTGGAACAGGCCAAGGGCGGCCGCATGCACATCCTGGGCGAGATGAACAAGGCCCTCACGGGCGCCCGTGCCGAACTGGGCGAGCATGCCCCGCGCATCGAGCAGATCAAGATCCCGGTCGACAAGATTCGCGACGTGATCGGCACCGGCGGCAAGGTGATCCGCGAGATCGTGGAAAAGACCGGCGCCAAGATCAATGTCGAGGACGACGGCACCGTCAAGGTCGCCTCGGCCGACGGCGAATCGATCAAGGCCGCGCTGAAGTGGATTCGCAGTCTGACCGCCGAGCCGGAAGTCGGCCAGATCTATGACGGCAAGATCGTCAAGGTGATGGACTTCGGCGCCTTCGTGAACTTCTTCGGCCCCAAGGACGGGCTGGTTCACGTCTCCGAATTGGCGCAGCAGCGCGTCGCCAGCCCGAAGGACGTGGTCAAGGAAGGCCAGGAAGTGAAGGTCAAGCTGCTGGGCTTCGATGATCGCGGCAAGGTCCGCCTGTCGATGAAGCAGGTCGATCAGGTGACCGGCGAGGACATCGGCAAGAAGAAGGCCGAAGCCGACGCGCCGCAGTCCTGATCCGGCTGCCGCGCATTTGCGAAATAGCGCCCGCGAGGCTTAGGCTTCGCGGGCGTTTCTTTGTGGAGCCCCCATGCCCAGGATCGACATCTCCGCTGCGCCGGTACGCACCGGCAGCGGCTATCCGCCGCCCCATGACGAACCCTGCCGCGCGCGCTCTCGCATGCGGCTGGGCGATGCCGGCGGGTTGACCGATTTCGGCGTCAACCTGCTGACTCTCAAGCCCGGCGTCTGGTCCAGCCAGCGCCACTGGCATCTTCTGGAAGATGAGTTCGTCTACATCGTTTCGGGCGAAGTGGTGCTGGTGACGAATAAAGGCGAAGAACTGCTGCGGGCCGGCGACTGTGCCGCCTTTCCGAAGAATGACGGCGACGGCCATCATCTGGTCAACCGTTCGGATCAGGACGCGGTGCTCCTGGAAGTGGGAACCCGCTCGGGCGGCGACACCTGCTGGTATCCCGACATCGATCTGGTGCTGGACCCCGCCAGGGGCGGGTTCGTCCGCCGCGACGGAACGCCTTATCAGGGTGGTTAACGCGCGTTCGCCGTTCTTGTGCGCGGGGCGCGCCGCGCGCTATGGAAAGCCATGGCCGTCCTTATGCGCCTTGTCAGCCTGATCCTGATCGTCTGCGCCCTGATTCTTCTGGGCGCGGATGCGATCACCAGCCTGGAGCGCGGCGGCGAACTGACGGTGCGCAGCCTGGGCACCGTATGGTCGATCCTGGACGCAGGTAGCCTGAACGACTTCAAGATCTGGCTGCACGACAATGCGCGCTTCGCCGCCCAGCCGGTCTATTCCTTCCTGGCGACGCCGGGCTGGGGCGTGACCGGCGTGATCGGCGTGATCCTGGCCTTCATCTTCGGCAAGCGCCTGGGCCCTGAATAGGCGCGTTCTCTTGCGCCGTGGGTTCGTCGGTTCGCACGCTGCCGTTACGAACCGCTCATGGGCTATTCGCCCACATCGCTCCTTGCTCCTGCCCACGTCACAAAATCGACGCGCCTAACGGTTGCGGCTGCCCCCCGGCACCCACAAAACATCGCCGTCGGCATTGGCGGCACGTGCCACCACGAACAGGTGATCGGACAGCCGGTTGATATACCGAAGCGCGGCGGGATTGATCGCCTCTTCCTGCGCCAGCGCCACCATATGCGTTTCGGCCCGCCGCGTGATGGTGCGGGCCATGTGCAGATGCGCTGCCGGCGCCGTGCCGCCCGGCAGCACAAAACTGGTCAGTGGCGAAAGCCTCTCATTCATTGCGTCGATCTCGCGCTCCAGCCGTTCCACCTGGGCGGGGGTGATCCGCAACGCATCTTGCGCCTTCCTGCCGTCTTCAGGCACGCACAGGTCGGCGCCCAGGTCGAACAGGTCGTTCTGGATGCGCCCCAGCATGGCGTCCATGCCGCCCTCCGCGTCCAGGCTTTTGGCGGCAACTCTGGCGATGCCGATGGCGGCATTGGCCTCGTCCACCGCGCCGATGGCGGCGACGCGCAGGCCGGCCTTGGAAACCCGGCTGCCGTCGCCCAGCCCGGTTTCGCCCTGATCTCCGCCGCGCGTATAGATTTTATCGAGCCGTACCATGTGCCAAACCTGTCTCTTGCCCCCAAAATCCCAGCTTGTATGATCCGGCCATCCTAGCATTTTTGGCCCGCGAATTTGTCGAGAATCCCATGCCGGTAGAGGCCCCCGAAATCATCGAAGTCACCACCACCCGCGTCGCCTGCGATGGCGGAGGCGGCGCCCTGGGCCATCCCAAGGTGTTCCTGGAAATGGGCGACGAGAATTTCGTCGAATGTCCCTATTGCGACAGGCGCTTCGTCCTGAAGGACGGCGCCGCGGGTCACCATTGACCGATTTGAACAAGAAGAGCCTGAAGAAGGGCGACCATCTCTATCTGGTCGACGGATCGGGCTATCTGTTCCGCGCCTATCACGCCCTGCCACCCCTGACGCGCAAGTCCGATGGCCTGCCGACCGGGGCTGTGTCGGGCTACTGCAACATGCTCTGGAAGCTGCTGGAAGACATGAAGGGCGGCGAGGCGCCCACACATCTGGCCGTGATTTTCGATGCCGGCGAAAAGACCTTCCGCAATGATTTCTATCCGCAATACAAGGCTCATCGCCCGCCGCCGCCCGAAGACCTGATCCCGCAATTTCCGCTGGTGCGCGACGCCACCCGCGCCTTCGGCGTCGCCTGCATCGAGATGGCGGGCTATGAGGCCGACGATCTGATCGCAACCTATGCGCGGCTGGCGCGCGAGGCGGGCGCGCGCACCACCATCATCTCCTCCGACAAGGACCTGATGCAGCTGGTGGTGGACGGCAGGGTCGAGCTGCTGGACACGATGAAGAACAAGCGCATTGCTTCCGCCGAGGTGATGGAGCGTTTCGGCGTCACGCCGGACAAGGTGGTGCAGGTCCAGGCGCTGGCCGGTGATTCCACCGACAATGTGCCCGGCGTGCGCGGCATCGGCGTGAAGACCGCCGCCGAACTCATCAATATCTATGGCGACGTGGAAACGCTGCTGGCCCGCGCCGGCGAGATCAAGCAGAACAAGCGGCGCGAGACGCTGATCGAGAATGCGGAAAATGCGCGCGTCTCGCTCAGGCTGGTGACGCTGGACGCAAATGTGCCGCTAAGCGAACAGCCCGGCGGCTTCGCGGTGCGCGAGCCTGAACCGAAAGAGCTGATCGCCTTCCTCAAGGCGATGGAATTTACCACCATCACCAAACGTGCGGCGGCGCATTTCCAGATCGAGGATCTGGATGCCATCGCTTCCGACCCCGGCCTGGCCGTCCCGCCGCACCTTAAGATCGAATTGCCGGAACCCCTGGTGCCCGCAATCTCGCCGCTGGAAGATGCGATCCGCAAGCCCATCGACCACGACGCCTATGCAACCGTCACAATGCCGGCCGACCTGGACAAGTGGATCGCCAGGGCGCACGCGACAGGCATCGTCTGCGTCGATACCGAAACCACTTCGCTCGATCCGATGCAGGCGGGCCTGTGCGGCGTGTCGCTGGCGGTTGCGCCGGGCGAGGCCTGTTATGTCCCCTGCGGTCATCGCCGGGGCGACGGCCTGTCGCTTGATGGGGGCGGCGAGATCGAGCAGATGGCCGAGGCCGATGTGATCGCGCGCCTGAAGCCCCTGCTCGAAGATGATGCTGTCCTCAAGGTCGGCCAGAACCTGAAGTATGACGCGGCCATCTTTCTGGAGCGCGGCATACGCCTGGACCCCATCGACGACACGATGCTTATCTCCTATGTGCTGGAAGGCGGCCTGCACGGCCACGGCATGGACGAGCTCAGCGAGCTGCATCTGTCCCACACGCCCATCGCCTTCAGCGAAGTCACCGGCAAGGGCAGGGAGAAGATCGGCTTCGACTGCGTGCCGGTGAAGGAGGCGACACGTTATTCCGCCGAGGACGCCGACGTCACCTTGCGCCTTTACATGCTGCTGGGGCCCAAGCTGGCCGAGGCGGGCAAGCGCGCCGTCTATGAGACGCTGGAACGGCCGCTGGTCATGGTGCTGGCCGATATGGAGCGGGCGGGCGTTTCCATCGACCCCGACCTGTTGCGCAAGCTGTCCAACGATTTCGCCAAACAGCAGGCCGGGCTGGAGACAAGGATTCACAAGCTGGCCGGCGGTCCGTTCAACATCGGCTCGCCCAAGCAGCTTGGCGATATCCTGTTCGGCAAGATGGGCGTGGAAGGCGGCAGGAAGACCAAGACCGGCGCCTGGTCGACCGACAGCGACGTGCTGGAGGATGTGGCCGCCCAGGGCCATGAAATCGCGCGCCTGGTGCTGGACTGGCGCGCGCTGGCCAAGCTGCGCGGCACCTATACCGACGCGCTGCCCGGCTTCATCAATCCGAAGACCGGCCGTGTGCACACCTCATATGCGATGGCCTCTACCTCCACCGGGCGGCTGGCCTCCAGCGATCCCAACCTGCAGAACATTCCGGTGCGCACCGAGGAAGGACGGCGCATCCGCCAGGCCTTTGTCGCGCCCAGGGGGGCAAAGCTGATCAGCGCCGACTACAGCCAGATCGAGCTGCGTCTTCTGGCGCATATCGCCGACATTCCGCAGCTGAAAAAGGCGTTCGCCGAAGGGCTGGACATTCACGCCATGACCGCGTCGGAAATCTTCGGCGTGCCGGTCAAGGACATGCCCGCCGAAGTGCGCCGCCGGGCCAAGGCGATCAATTTCGGCATCGTCTATGGCATTTCCGCCTTCGGCCTCGCCAACCAGCTTGGCATCCCCCAGGGCGAGGCGTCGGACTATATCAAGAAATACTTCGCCCGCTTTCCGGGCATCCGCGACTATATGGAAGAAACCAAGCAGTTCGCGCGCACCCACGGCTTTGTCGAAACGCTGTTCGGCCGGCGCATCCATATCCGCGAGATAAACTCCAAGGTGCCGGGTTTCCGCGGCGGGGCCGAGCGGGCGGCAATCAACGCGCCGATCCAGGGCGCGGCCGCCGACATCATCCGCCGCGCCATGGTCAGGCTGCCGCCGCTTCTGCCCAAATCGGTGAAGATGCTGCTGCAGGTGCATGACGAACTGATCTTCGAGGCGCCGGAAAAAGATGTGGCGATGGCGTCGAAGATCATTGTGGGCGCGATGGAAAAAGCCGCGCTGCCGGCAGTGGAGATTTCCGTACCGCTGGTGGTGGAAGCCCGCGCCGCCGACAACTGGGACGCCGCGCATTGAATTTTGACCCCCTCCGGCTTCAGCTTCCGCTCGGCTCGTCCGTACGCTGTCGCTACGGACGGTCGCCTTCGCTCGCTGAAGCCACCTCCCCCGCCGGCGCGCTGCGCGCGCGCAGGGGAGGCGGGCCTGTGTGCGCTGATACGAATTAAGCCGCGATCGACTTCAGACCCGTCTCGGCGGTGATGCCCGCCTTGCCCAGCGTTTCCATCAGTTCGGCCATCAGGGTCTGGTTGTCGGGCTTTTCGTCGCCTGGCTTAAGGCTCGCCGTCTGCGCCGCCAGATAGCCGGTCAGGAAGCCCGGCCGCGACAGGTGTCCCAGGATCAGCTCGCGCGCCCGCGCCGACACGCTGCCTTCGGTCAATACGCCGCCCGTCGCCAGCCGCAGCAGGGTCTGCGCCTTTTCGACATGGCTGGTATTGCGGGCCTCGATGGCTTCGAACACGCGCCCGCGCGCTTCGATGCGGGCGGCGATGCTGTCCAGCTTGTCGGCGATCTCGTTCCTGGTCACGTCGATGAAGCCGCTGCGCTTGACCCGTGCCTGCAACTGGGCCAGGCGTTGCAGCCGGCCCAGCACCGGCACCTTGGGATCGGAGAAAAGCGCATCGAAGGGCGCCGATGTCAGGATGGGCATCACGAATTTGGCCAACAGGCGCTTGTTCTCCGCGCCGATGATATTCTCTTCCACGAACAGAAGCTGTTCCAGCTTCTCGTCGGGCGGGGCATCGCCAAGCTGGCGGCCCAGGCCCTCCGGCGTCACCAGGCGCTTGGACCTTAGGGTGAAGGCGGCGACCAGGTCTTCGTGACTCAGATATTTGCCTACGCCCAGCACGATGGAATTGGCGATCACGCGCAGGGTCTTCAGCTCGTCCACCATGGAATCGGGGCAAAGCCGCTTGTTGCTCTTGAATTCGGCCACCAGCCGGTTGGCCACGGCGGTGCGCGAATTGGGCAGGGTGTCGGCGGCGAAATGCCCGCTCAGCGCCAGAAGCCCGCTCCTGGCGCCCGGAACCGGCTTGCCCAGGAACAGCGCCACCAGCCGCTGCAGCGCCTGGCCCAGGTTTTCGGCGGCGCCGATCAGTTCGTGCAGGGCGGCCGATCCGCTCAGCACCTCGGCCATCACCGCATCGATCGATGCCATCACCAGCCTGCGCGCCGCCTCGTCCGCGGGGGCCTGCTCCATGACGGCGATCAGCATCCCCACCTTCTCGTCCCAGCCCTTGGCCTCCTTCAGGTGCTGGGCCAGCGCGCCGTTGAAGACATAGGCGGCATTTCCCGTGGGCCGCGCGCACAGTTCGCAGGCCAGCTCGGCGAGCTGGCCGGGCTCAGGATCGGCAAACAGGCCCGCCCGCTGGTCGCGATAGACACGATGGATGGCATTTGTGGTCAGTTCGTTCAGGCCCTTGATGATCTGCTGCACCGGCGTCTTGGTGGACGAGGCCTGCGCCACGGCCACCTTCTGGATGGCGTGCTGATAGGCCGTGCCGGTGGCCTCGAACTTCTCCAGCATGTCGGCGCGGTGGATCAGCTCGGTGATGGTGATCTTGTTGCGGGCCAGGAAGTCGCCCAGGAGCCGCGTCATCGTCTGGCGCGCGTGATAGGAATAAAGATCGTCCGGCTTGAAACAGGGGATGGCGTGGGGAACGTCTTCCTCGGCGGGCGGAACCTTCACCTGGTTGTGGCCGTCCTCGAAAATCTTCAAGGTCAGGTAGTCGCCGGTCTCTTCGTTGTAGGTTTCCTTGACGACCTTCACGCCGGTGGCGTTGTCGCCGCTCATCAGTTCCTCGGCGATACGCAAGGCGTCTTCGCGGTTGGAGCGGACCTCATGAAGGGTCCAGCCGCCCCTGGCGCCGGCACGCCGGAATATCTCGAAATGTATTTCCTGACCCATTTGTGGAATGTGCCGCAAAGTTTTTTAAGCGCGGGTTAAGCCTGCGGTGCCATCAGGCTGGGATTTGTGCCGCACAGGGCACAGGCCGGATCGGCCGGAACGGCTATGGTACGAAAGCGTGCTGCCAGCGCCTCATAGACCAAGAGTTTCCCGGCCAGCGACGTACCGATTCCCGTGATTTCCTTGATCGCTTCCAGGGCCTGAAGCGATCCCATCACTCCGGCGGCGGCCCCCAGCACCCCGGCCTCGGAACAATTTGGCACGGTGCCGGGCGGCGGCGGTTCCGGGAACAGGCAGCGGTGACAGGGCAGCGTGCCGTGCGCCGCATAGGCCTTCCAGGTGGAAAGCTGGCCCTCGAACTCGGTGACGGCGGCGCTGACCAGCGGCTTTGCGGCAAAAAAACAGGCGTCGCCCAGAAGAAACCGGGTGGGGAAATTGTCGCTGCCGTCGGCAACCAGGTCATATCCGGCGATCAGGCCCATTACATTGTCCGCCGCCACTCGGAACGGGTGGGTCACCACCCGGACCCCGGGATTGAGGGCGGCCACCGCCCCGGCTGCCGCCTCCACCTTGGGCCGCCCGACGTCGGCGGTGCGGAACAGGACCTGGCGCTGCAGGTTGGACAGGCTCACCCGGTCGTCATCGGCCAGGCCCAGCGTGCCCACCCCCGCCGCCGCCAGATAGAGCGCCACCGGGCTGCCCAGCCCGCCCGCACCCACCACCAGCACCCTGGCGGCACGCAGCTTTGCCTGACCCGCGCCGCCAAGCTCGCGCAGCACCAGATGGCGCGCATAGCGGTCCAGTTCGTCGTCGCTCAACCCTGCCATCGCCTTACCCAGATATGGGCTTCCAAAGCGCACCCCAGGCGGTGACATTGCCGTGACAAGGCGCTGCCCGGGAAGCCCCCGACAAAAACCATAAGCCTTTGATGAGTAACTTCATTTCGTTCCGACTGTATACATTTGTGACCGGCCTTGCAGGAAGGTAGGTTGCACAGCCTTCGATCCCCTGCGCGACCTTTCTGCCTATTTCTGGAGCTTTCATGTCCGACAACAGCCTTTCCCGCCATGGGCTTCGCAACCTGTCCCGGGTGAATTTCAACCTCAGCGCGCCCGCTCTTTATGAGGAAGCGGGCCGCCGCGGCGAAGGCCAAGTCGCCAAGAACGGTCCTTTGGTGGTGCGCACGGGCCAGCACACCGGCCGCTCGGCCGGCGACAAGTTCGTGGTGCGCGACGAGACGACGGAAAAGACCGTCTGGTGGGACAACAACAAGGCGATGAGCCCGGCGCAGTTCGACGCGCTTCATGCCGACATGATGAAATTCGCCGAAGGCAGGGAGCTGTTCGCCAAGGACCTGTTCGGCGGCGCCGACCTGACCCATCGCATCAGCGTGCGCATCATCACCGAATATGCCTGGCATTCGCTGTTCGTCCATCACCTTTTGATCCGCCCCACGGCGGAAGAGTTGAAAAGCTTCGACCCGGAATTCACCATTATCGATCTGCCCAGCTTCACCGCCGACCCGGCCCGCCACGGCACCGTGGGCGGCACGGTGATCGCGGTGAACTTCGCCAAAAAGATCGTCCTGATCGGCGGCACCTCCTATGCGGGGGAGATGAAGAAGTCGGTCTTCACCATCATGAACTACCTGCTTCCCGCCAAGGGCGTGATGAGCATGCATTGCTCGGCCAACGTGGGCGGCGACGACAGATCGGCCATATTTTTCGGGCTTTCCGGCACCGGCAAGACCACCCTGTCGGCCGATGCCAGCCGCACCCTGATCGGCGATGACGAGCATGGCTGGAGCGAGAACGGCATCTTCAACATCGAGGGCGGCTGCTATGCCAAGGTGATCCGCCTGTCGCGCGAAGCCGAGCCCGAAATCTTCTCCACCACCGAACGCTTCGGCACCGTGCTGGAGAATGTGGTGATGGATCCGGCGACCCGCGAATTGGACCTGGACGATGCGCGCTTTGCGGAAAACACCCGCGCCGCCTATCCGATCGATTTCATTCCCAATGCCAGCCTGACCGGCCGCACCGGCCATCCCAGCAACGTGATCATGCTGACGGCCGATGCCTTTGGCGTGCTTCCGCCGATCGCGCGGCTGACCCCCAGCCAAGCCATGTACCACTTCCTGTCGGGCTTCACCGCCAAGGTGGCCGGCACCGAAAAGGGCCTGGGCAAGGAGCCGCAGCCGACCTTCTCCACCTGCTTTGGCGCGCCCTTCATGCCGCGCCATCCGTCGGAATACGGCAACCTGCTGCGCGAACTGATCGGCCGGCACCAGGCCGACTGCTGGCTGGTGAATACCGGCTGGACCGGTGGGGCGTTCGGGACCGGCAGCCGCATGCCGATCAAGGCCACCCGCGCCCTGCTGAACGCGGCGCTCGACGGGTCGCTGGCCAATGTGGAGATGCGCATCGACCCCAATTTCCGCTTCCGCGTCCCGGTGGCGGCGCCGGGGGTCGATAGCGCCATCCTCAATCCGCGCGACACCTGGGCCGACAAGGCGGCGTATGATGCCCAGGCCCAGAAGCTGGCCCGCATGTTCCGCGAGAATTTCAGGAAGTTCGAGGCCCATGTCGGCGACGACGTGCTGGCGGCGGCCCCGGTTCTGGCAGAAGCTGCGGAGTAAGCCCCCACTCTTGCCATGGCCCACTTCACGTGGGCCAGCCGCAACCGCCGATGCCTGCCGTTCTGGATGGCCCAGTCAAGCCGGGCCATGACGTAATGAAATCAAATACTTACCGCGCAATATAAGGTGCAGCATAGATCGCTATGCTGCACCTTTTTGCTGCAATATAGAGCGCAGCATTTTCAGTCGAACGCCCGTTCCAATCCGCGGGCAAGCAGTACAGCGTCGCCTGATTCAGGGCGCTCCCAGCGGGCGCAAGCGTGAAGCCGTCGCGCTCCAACGCCGCCTGCATCAGACCCGCCGGTACACCCACACGCGCGCAGGCGGGACATTGGCCCAGACCAGCGCGGCGCGGTGAACCGCAAAGCCTTCGGGCGCGGCCACCGGCGCATTGGTGCCATAGGAGAACTGGATGATGGGCGCGCCCGGCGCCAGATGCCGCGCCAGCCCCTCCATATAGGCGCGGCGGCTTGCCGGCGGAAAATTCAGCAGCGGCAGACCCGAAACAATGGCGGCGAAGGGCGCGCGCGATCCGGGGCCCAGGGCGTGGACAAGGTCGAAGGCGTCGCCCCGGATCACCTCCACCGCCGGATAGCGGCCGGCCAGTTCGGCCGCCATGTCGGGATCGAATTCCACCGCCGTCAGGCGCTCGGCCGGTACGCCATGCTCCAGGATGGCCTGGGTGATGGAGCCGGTGCCGGGCCCCAACTCCAGCACCGGCCCCTGATGGGGATCGCCGATCTGACGGGCAATGGCCCGTGCCAGTGCCGGGCCGGATGGAAGGACCGCGCCGATATTCTTGGGCCGCGCGATCAGCGCACGCAGGAAGCGCAGATTGTCGGCCAGGCTGGTTCCCGGCGCGGGCCTGGCATTGGTCACGGTTCTGGCGGTCAAGCAGGGTCCTTTCGCACCAAGGTCGGGATGGACCATAGGCCAAAAGAACAATCGGGCGAAGCGGTTAGTTGCATGCCTGGGGACGCGTCGCCAGTCTGCCCACTGGCCCTCTACTGGCCGCTCCAGAATTCCTTCAGCCGGGCCATGAAGCCCTCGGCCTCCGGCTGGCAGCCGGCCTGGCTCTCGGTTTCGAATTCGCGCAGCAATTCCTTCTGTCGCCTGGTCAGCTTGACGGGGGTCTCCACCGCCAACTCGACATACAGGTCACCCCGCTGGGCGCTGCGCAGCACCGGCATGCCCTTGCCCTTCAGGCGGAACTGCCGCCCGGGCTGGGTGCCTTCGGGGATTTTCACATTGGCGCGCCCGCCGTCCAGGGTGGGCACTTCCATCGCCCCGCCCAGCGACGCGGTGACGAAGCTCACCGGCACACGGCAATGCAGGTCATGGCCGTCGCGCTGGAAGATGGGATGCTCGGCCACCGACAGGAAGATATAAAGATCGCCCGGCGGCCCGCCATTGAGACCCGCCTGGCCTTCGCCCGACAGGCGGATGCGCGTGCCTTCCTCGACGCCGGGCGGCACATCGACATTCAGCGTGCGCTCTTTCTGCTCCAGCCCCGATCCGCGGCACGCCTTGCAGGGATGGCGGATGACTTTGCCGGTGCCGCGGCAGCCGTGACAGGTGCGCTCGATGGTGAAGAAGCCCTGGGTGGCGCGCACCTTGCCGTGCCCGGCACAGGTGGGACAGGTCTCGGCGGCATGCCCGGCCTCGGCGCCTGATCCGCTGCACGCCTCGCAGGCGACCTGGGTGGGCACCTTGATCTCGGCAGAGCGGCCGGCGAAGGCTTCCTCCAGCGTGATTTCCAGATTGTAGCGCAGGTCGGCGCCACGGTTGCGGCGATTGCCGCGGGCGCGCTGGCCCATGATGTCGCCGAAGAAATCCTCGAACACTTCGCTGAAGGAGCCGGCGAAATCGCCAAACGGATTGCCCGCCCGCGCGCCCGCCGCGCCCCACATGCCGGCCTGGCCGTTTTCGAAGGCGGCATGGCCGAAGCGGTCATAGGCGGCGCGCTTCTGGTCGTCCTTCAGGATGTCATAGGCTTCGTTGATTTCCTTGAAGCGGACCTCGGCGGTGTGGTCGTCGGGATTGCGGTCAGGATGGAACTTCATCGCCAGCTTGCGATAGGCGGCCTTCAGAATATCCGCGCTGGCGCTCTTGGGGCATTCAAGGGTTTCGTAATAACAGCGCTTCGTGCTCATTATAAAAAGCCCAACCCCCTCCGGCCTTCGCTTCCTGTCGTCGCGTTCGGCATATGATGCCTGGCGCTCCTAAGTCGCTTCCGCCACCTCCCCCTTCCTGGCGCTTGCGCGCCGAAGGGGGAGGAAGCCGGAGTTATTTATGCGGCGCCCTTCTTGGAATCGTCGACTTCCTCGAAATCGGCGTCCACCACATTGTCCTCCTTGGCCGCGCCGGCCGCGCCCTCGGCGGGCTGCGCACCGCTTTCGGCTGCCTGCTGGGCCTTGTACATGGCCTCGCCCAGCTTCATTGACGCCTGGGCCAGGGTATTGGTCTTGGCCTTCACGTCTTCCACATCGTCGGACTTGACCGATTCCTTCAGCGCGGCGAGGGCGGCCTCGATCGCGGACTTCTCATCGGCGCCGACCTTGTCGCCATGCTCGGCGACAGCTTTCTCGGTCGAATGGATCAGGGCATCGGCCTGGTTGCGGGCCTCCACCAGCTCCTTGCGCTTCTTGTCCTCGGCTGCGTGCTCCTCGGCGTCCTTGACCATCTTCTGGATATCGGTGTCGGAAAGACCGCCGCTGGCCTGGATACGGATCTGCTGCTCCTTGCCGGTGGCCTTGTCCTTGGCGGTCACGCTGACGATGCCGTTGGCGTCGATGTCGAAGGTGACCTCGATCTGCGGCACGCCGCGCGGCGCCGGGGGAATGCCCTGAAGGTCGAAGCGGCCCAGCGACTTGTTGTCGGCCGCCATCTCGCGCTCGCCCTGGAAGACATTGATCGTCACGGCGGTCTGGTTGTCCTCGGCGGTCGAGAAGATGTTGCTCTTCTTGGTCGGGATGGTGGTGTTGCGGTCGATCAGCCGGGTGAAGACGCCGCCCAGCGTCTCGATGCCCAGCGACAGCGGCGTGACATCGAGCAGCAGCACGTCCTTGACTTCGCCCTTCAGCACGCCGCCCTGGATGGCGGCGCCGATGGCGACCACTTCGTCGGGATTGACGCCCTTGTGCGGCTCCTTGCCGAACAGGTTCTTGACCGTCTCCTGTACCTTGGGCATGCGGGTCATGCCGCCGACCAGGATCACTTCGTCGATCTGCTGGGCGGTGACGCCGGCATCCTTCAGCGCCTGCTTGACCGGACCGGTGGTCTTCTGGATCAGCTCGTCGACCAGGCTTTCCAGCTTAGCGCGAGTGATCTTGATGGTCAGATGCTTGGGGCCCGAGGCGTCGGCGGTGATGAAGGGCAGGTTGACCTCGGTCTGCTGCGCGCTCGACAGCTCGATCTTGGCCTTCTCGGCCGCGTCCTTCAGCCGCTGCAGCGCCAGGCGGTCGGAGCGCAGGTCGATCCCGTTCTCCTTCTTGAACTCGTCGGCCAGATAGTTGACCACGCGGGTGTCGAAATCCTCGCCGCCCAGGAAGGTGTCGCCGTTGGTCGACTTCACCTCAAACACGCCGTCGCCGATCTCAAGGATGGAAACGTCGAAGGTGCCGCCGCCAAGGTCATAGACGGCGATGGTGCCGGCGGCCTTCTTGTCCAGGCCATAGGCCAGCGCCGCGGCGGTGGGCTCGTTGATGATGCGCAGGACTTCCAGGCCGGCGATCCTGCCGGCGTCCTTCGTGGCCTGGCGCTGGGCATCGTTGAAATAGGCCGGAACGGTGATCACCGCCTGGGTGACCTTCTCGCCCAGATGGGCCTCGGCCGTCTCCTTCATCTTGGTCAGGATGAAGGCGGAAATCTCGGAGGGGCTGAACTTCTTGCCGTCGCGGCCCTGCACCCAGGCATCGCCATTGTCGGCCTTGACGATCTTGTAGGGGACCATGCCCATGTCCTTCTGGGTCATGGGATCGTCGAAGCGGCGCCCGATCAGGCGCTTGATGGCGAAGAAGGTGTATTCGGGATTGGTGACCGCCTGGCGCTTGGCGGGCTGGCCGACCAGGCGCTCGCCGTCGGGGGCGAAGGCGACGATGGAGGGGGTGGTGCGGGCACCTTCCGCATTTTCAATGACCCGGGGGGTGCTGCCTTCCATTACTGCGACGCAGGAATTGGTCGTGCCCAGATCGATGCCGATTACTTTAGCCATGCTTAATTCCTCTCAAACGGGCATGGAGTCCTGACCCCTAGGGCGTCCTCCGGTCCATCCCATTGAATTCTTTGACAGAATACGCAAGACCCCAAAGCCCTTGCGTACCACAGGGGGTATATAGGCAGGGGCCCGGTCCTTGCCAAGTCTTTGGCCCGAATCAGGTCCCTCACGCCTCAGGTATTCAGACGCCAGATCTCGTAATTGAGCAGGCCGGCGAAACAGGTCCAGCCCAAATAAGGCACCAGCATCATGCCTGCGATGGGGTCGCGGCGCCAGAACAGAACCAGGGTCGCCAGGATTGCCAGGTTCAGCAGCAGCAATTCCGCAAGTGCGAAGCCGGGCTGGTGCAGGCCGAAGAAAATGCCGCTCCAGCAGAAGTTCAGAAGCAGCTGCGCCCCGAATGCATACAGTGCCGGATCCCTCAGGCCGGTCTTGTGCCATACCCGCCAGGCCGCCACTGCCATCAGCACATAAAGCGTGGTCCAGACCGGGGCGAACACCCAGTTGGGCGGATTGAAGGATGGCTTGACCAGCCCGGCGTACCAGGTGGCGACGTTTGGCTCGGTGAACAGGCTGGCGGCGGCGCCCACGCCCAGCGTCGCCAGCAGGAACATGCCCAGCGGGCGATAACGGGCGCGCTTCGCATCGGTCCATTCCATCCCGAATTCCTCTTTTGCCGGGGTTTCCCCCAAGGATAGGCTTTTGCATCCTTCGCTGTCACCGGGAGCCGTCATGCCCAGTTTCACCCGCCGCACCGGCATCGCCCTGATGGGATCGGCGGCGTTCATTCCCTCCGCCTTTGCCGCCGGCGGCGCGGATGCCGACTTTGATGCATTGAGCAAGCGCTGGCTGGAAAGCTTCCTGGCCCTTCAACCCATCACCGCAACCTATGTCGGCGACCACCGCTTCGACGGCCAGATCGACGACATGAGCGCGGCCGGCCGCGCGGCCCGCACCGCACGCTGGCGCATGCTGCTGCAGGCGCTCGGCAGGATCGAGCGCACGCAATTGTCGCGCAACAACCAGGTGGACGCGGCGATCCTCAAAAACCAGCTCGAATACATGATTTGGGACGATGAACGCCTGCAAAGCTGGGCCTGGGACGCCTATGGCTGGTCGCAGACGGCGGGCAATGCGCTTTATTTCCTGATGGCGCGGGACTTCGCGCCGATGGCCACGCGCCTGAAATCGGCGGCGGCACGGATGAAGCGCCTGCCGCTGCTGCTGGAGCAGATGCGCGGCAGCCTGGTGCCGGCGCGGGTGCCGCCTATCCACGCCGCCACCGCGGCAAAGCAGAATGGCGGCGTGATCGACATTGTCGACTCCATGATCCTGCCGCACGCGCACGTGCTGGCGCTGGCGGATCAGGCGGAGCTGAAAACGGCGGCCGATCTGCTGCGCGGCGCGGTGAAGCTGCATCAGAAATGGCTGGACGAAACGCTGGTGCCGAACGCCAAAGGCGATTTCCGCCTCGGTGCGGCGCTGTTCGACGAGAAGCTGGCCTTCACCCTCGAATCCGACCTGTCCCGCAAGGAAATCCGTGCACGCGCGCATGGCGCCCTGAAACAGACCCGCGCACAAATGCACGACCTGGCAAAGCGGGTGCTGGTGGCGCGCAAGACGCCCAATGTCGATGCGATGGACGAGCAGGCCACGATCCAGGCTGCGCTTGACCTGTGCTATGCCGACCGTCCCGCGCCGGACAGGCTGGTGGAAACCTCGCGGGGCGCCGTGGCGATGGCGACGAAGTTCGTACGCGACAAGAACATCATCACCCTGCCCGACGCGCCGGTCCGGATCATCACCATGCCCAGGTTCCAGCAGGGCGTGGCGGTGGCCTATTGCGATCCGCCGGGTCCGCTGGACAAGAAACTGGCGACTTTCTACGCCGTCTCGCCCATTCCCGAAGGCTGGAGCAGGAAACAGACCGACAGCTTCCTGCGCGAATACAACAGGCGCGCCATCGCCGACATCGCCGTGCATGAGGCGATGCCCGGCCACTATGTCCAGCTCTGGCATGCCAACAAATACCCGTCGATGATCCGCGCCGTGCTGTGGTCGGGCAGTTTCGTCGAGGGCTGGGCGGCCTATGCCGAGAACATGATGGCCGAGGAAGGCTTCTATCAGGCCGATCCGCTCTACCGGCTCGCGCAGCTGAAAGTGTGGCTGCGCTCCATCACCAACGCGATCCTCGACCAGGCCATCCATTGCGACGGCATGAGCGAAAAGGACGCGATGAAACTGATGACCGAGGCGGCGTTCCAGGAGGAAAGCGAGGCCGCCGGCAAATGGACCCGCGCGCGGCTGTCATCGGCCCAGCTTTCCACCTATTTCGTGGGGCGGTCGGAGCATGACGCCATCCGCAAGCGCGCGCAGGAAAAGGGCGGCTTCAATCCGAAGCACTATCATGACACGATGCTGTCCTTCGGCTCGCCGCCCGCGCGCTTCGCCGAGGCGCTGATGTTCGGCGATCCGATAACCTGATTTATCCGAAACCGGCCGCGCGATGCGCCGGCTTGCGCACACGCCGCCATTTTGAAATGATATTGAAGATGCTTGCGGCATGAGGACGAGATGGTTGGCAAACGCAAGACGAAATCTCTCTCGAAATCGAAATCGAAATCGAAATCGAAATCGAAGCCGAAGTCCCGTGCCAAACCGTCGGCGCCATCGCGCCTTACGCTGATCCTGGTGGCGACGCGCAAGGGGGCATGGATCTATCGCTCCGACCGCGCGCGCGAAACCTGGCGCGCCGATGGCCCGCATTTCCTGGGCCAGATCATCCATCACCTGGTCATGGACCGGCGCAGCGGTACCTTGCTGGCGGCGGCCAAAACCGGCCATCTGGGCCCCACCATCTTCCGCTCCACCGATCTGGGCAAAAGCTGGGAGGAAGCGGCACGTCCGCCCGCCTTTGCCAAAGTCGCGGAGGGCCTTAAGGGCCGCAGTGTCAACCACACTTTCTGGTTGACGCCGGCGCATGAGAACGAACCGGGGGTCTGGTACGCGGGCACCTCGCCGCAGGGTCTGTTCCGCAGCGAGGATGACGGCGTGAACTGGACGCCATTTTCGATCGTCAATGACGATCCGGTTTATCGCGGCTGGATGGGCAGCGAGCAGGACGGAACGCCCGACGGGCCCAAGCTGCATTCGGTGACTATCGATCCACGCGATCCCAAGCATCTCTATTTCGCGATGTCTGGCGGCGGCGTGCATGAAAGCCGCGACGGCGGCGCCAGTTTTTTCCCGCTGGTGGAAGGGCTGGAGGTGGTCGAGGGCTTCGATGCCGCGAATGTGACGTTCCACGATCCGCATTGCGTGCGGCTGTGTCCGTCCAATCCCGACCGGCTGTACCAGCAGAACCATTGCGGCATCTATCGCCTGGATCGGCCGGGCATCCGCTGGAAGCGCATCGGCAGGGCGATGCCGCGCGCGGTGGGCGATATCGGTTTTCCCATGGTGGTGCATCCGCGCGACGACGACAGGGCATGGGTGCTGCCGATGGACGGACAGACGGTGTGGCCGCGCACCGCGGTGGACGGAAAGCCCGCGGTCTACGCCACCGCCGACGGCGGCAAAAGCTGGTCGCGGCAGGATAGGGGCATGCCCCGGCGCGATGCGTGGTGGACGGTGAAGCGCCAGGCGATGAGCGCCGATGCGCACGATCCGGTCGGGCTTTATTTCGGTACCACCAGCGGCGAGTTGTGGGCCAGCCGCAACGAAGGCCGTGCCTGGCGCGCGATCGCCCGCCATCTGCCGGAAATCTATGCGGTGGAGACGGCCGAGATCGGCTGAACGACGCGATGAACGTTCTGATCGCCAGCCCCTTGCGGTCCTATACCGGCGCCTCGATGGTGGCGGCGGACGGCGCGACGGTGGGCGCGGTGTTGGCCGATCTGGACCGGCGCTACCCCGGCATCCGCTTTCGCATGGTGGACGAGCAGGACCGCATCCGCCGCCACGTGCGCCTGTTTGTCAACGGGGCGCCGACCTTCGATCTTTCCGCGCCGCTGTCGCCTGCCGACGAGATCTGCATCGTCCAGGCGCTGAGTGGCGGGTGAGACGTTACCGCCCCGCGTGATCGGCCAGAACCTGCGCGATGCAGGCTGACACCTTTTTGGCCGTGGCGATGTGCAGGAATTCGTTGGGGCCGTGTGCATTCGAATGCGGACCCAGGACGCCCGTCACCACGAACTGCGTGCCGGGGAATTTCTCGCCCAGCATGGCCATGAAGGGGATCGATCCGCCCTCGCCCTGATACGCCACCGGCCTGCCGAAGGCGGCGTTGCTGGCCTTGTTCAGCGACGCCTCCAGCCATGGCGCCAGCGTGGGCGCGTTCCAGCCATTCTCGCCGCGCGGCGCATCGAAGCGCACTTCGGCATTGTAAGGCGGGTCGCTTTCCAGCGTTTTCTTCACCGCCGCGCGCGCCGGCTCTGCGGCGCAGGTCGGCGGCAGGCGCAGCGACAGCTTCAGCGTGGAATAGGGCAGAAGCACATTGCCGCCATTCTCCGGCAACGGATAACCGGCGACCGCCGTGACCGCCAGTTGCGACATCCAGGTCTTTTCCAGGACGCGCGCGGCATTGTCGGCACCCATCGGCTTCGTCGACCCGGCAAAGGGCAGCTCGGTGAAGACGGTGTCGCCCAGGATTTCGGCGGTCGCCTTTGCCTGCTGCACGCGGTCATCCGGCACGGCCACGAACAGTTCGGGCAGCGTCAATCGTCCGGTGGCTTTGTTTTCGATCCGGTCCAGCAGCGCGCGGGCGATGCGAAAGCTTGACGGCACGATTCCGCTGGCCGCGCCCGAATGCACGCCCTCGGTCAACACGCGCACGGTCAGGTTGCCGATGACCATGCCGCGCAGGGACGTGGTCAGCCACAGCTGGTCGTAATTGCCGCAACCGGAATCCAGGCACACCACCAGGTCGACGGTGCCGATGCGGGCCGACAGATGGTCGATATAGAAGGGAAGGTCGGGCGAGCCGGATTCCTCGCATGCCTCGATCACGATCACCGCGCGGGCATGGGGGATGTTCTGTTCTTTCAGCGCCAGCAGCGCCGAGATCGCCGCGAACATGGCATAGCCGTCGTCGGCGCCGCCGCGGCCATAGAGTTTGCCATCCTTCAGCACCGGCTCCCACGGACCCATGCCGTCGGCCCAGCCTGTCATCTCCGGCTGCTTGTCGAGGTGGCCGTACATTAAAACGGTACCGGGCGCCGTGCCGGGAATTTCGATGAAGATCAGCGGCGTGCGGCCTTTTAACCGCACCACCTCCAGCGTCGCGCCGGGAAGCTGTGCCAGCTTGTCTTTCGCCCAGGCGGAGAACATCTCCACCACCTGGTCCATATAGCCGTGGCTCTCCCAGTCGGGATCGAAAGCCGGGCTCTTGTTGGGGATGCGGATGTAATCGGACAGGATGGAGACGATCTCGCCATCCCAGATGCCGTCCATGAAGGAGGCGACGTTCGAAAAGTCCATCGTTACCTGTTAATGTCATACGCCGCGATCACCGCGGCATTGTAGATTTCGCTCATGCGCGCGCCCAGCGGCGCGATCTGAACCGATTTCTCCAGCCCCACCAGCATCGGTCCCATCACGCTGGCATTGCTCATCTGCTGCAGCAGCTTGGTGGAGATCGACGCCGAATGCACCGCCGGCATGATCAGCACATTGGCGGTGTCGGTGATGCGGGCAAAGGGATAAAGCGCCAGCTTGTCCCTGTCCAAGGCGACGTCCACCGCCATCTCGCCGTCATATTCGAAGTCCACGCCCCGGTTCTCCAATATCTGCACCGCCTCGATGATGCGCTCGCTGCGTTCGCTGCGGGGAAAGCCGAAGGTGGATGACGCCAGCAGCGCCACGCGCGGGGTGATGCCGAAGCGCCGCGCGGTGGCGGCGGCCTGCATGGCGATGTCTGCAAGCTGCTCGGCAGTGGGCATTTCCGTCACCGAGGTGTCGGCGATCAGCACCACCCGGCCCTTGGCGAAGATCACCTGCATCCCCACCGGGCGCTGGCCGGCCGGCGCATCCAGCACCATGCGAACATCCGCCAGGGCCTGCGCGTAATTGCGCGTCACGCCCGTCACCATCGCATCCGCATCGCCGGCCTTGAGCATCGAGGCGGCATAGATGTTGCGGTCGTTGGTCACCATGCGCACCGCGTCGCGGTAAAGCCCGCCGCGCCGCTGGATGCGGGCGTAAAGCGCGTCGATATAGGGCTTGGCCTCCTCGGCAGAGAAGGGCACGCAGATCTGCAAAAGATTTTCGGCCAGCCCGGCCTTGCGCAGCCCGGCCTTGACCACATCGGGCCGGCCCACCAGCAGCGCCTGCCCGAGCCCGCCATTCTGGAAGGCGGCGGCGGCGCGGATCACGCAATCTTCCTCGCCTTCCGCGAACACCACGCGCCGGGGCTTTGCCCGCACCGCGCCGGTCACCATCTGGAACAGGCCCGCCGACGGATCGAGCCGCGCCGACAGCTGATATTCATAGGCTTCCATGTCGGTGATCTGCTTGCGCGCGACACCGCTCTGCATCGCCGCCCTGGCAACCGCCGCCGATACTTTGGAAATCAGGCGCGGATCGAAGGGCGAGGGGATGATGTAATCGGGGCCATAGACGGGTCGCGCGCCGCGATAGGCGGCGGCCACTTCGTCGGGTACGTCCTCGCGCGCCAGGGCCGCGATCGCCTCGGCGGCGGCGATTTTCATCGCCTCGTTGATCTGCGTGGCACGCACGTCCAGGGCGCCGCGGAAGATATAGGGAAAGCCCAGCACATTGTTGACCTGGTTGGGATAGTCGCTGCGCCCCGTCGCCACGATACAGTCGGCCCGCACCGCCTTGGCCTCTTCGGGCGTGATCTCCGGGTCGGGATTGGCCATGGCAAAGATGATCGGCGCCTTGGCCATGGAACGCACCATGTCGGCGGTCAGCGCGCCCTTGGCGGAAAGCCCCAGGAACACGTCGCAGCCCACCATGGCATCGGCCAGGCTTCGGGCCTTCGTCTCGACCGCATGGGCGCTTTTCCACTGGTTCATGCCTTCGGCACGGCCGCGATAGACCACGCCCTTGGTGTCGCACAGGATCACATTGTCGGATTTCACGCCCATCGACTTCAGAAGCTCGATACAGGCGATGCCGGCGGCGCCCGCCCCGTTGCACACCACGTTCAGGTCTTCCAGCCTGCGCCCGGTCAGGTGCGCGGCATTGATCACGCCGGCGGCGCTGATGATCGCGGTGCCGTGCTGGTCGTCATGGAAGACGGGAATGTCCATCAGCTCGCGCAGCTTCTGCTCGATGATGAAACAGTCGGGCGCCTTGATGTCCTCCAGGTTGATGCCGCCGAAGCTTGGGCCCAGATAGCGCACCGCGTTGATGAAGGCATCGACGTCCTTGGTGTCCACCTCCAGGTCGATGGAGTTGACGTCGGCGAAGCGCTTGAACAGCACCGCCTTGCCCTCCATCACCGGCTTGGACGCCAGGGGTCCCAGATCGCCTAGCCCCAGGATCGCCGTGCCGTTGGAGATGACGGCCACCAGGTTGCCGCGGGTCGTATAGTCGAAGGCCAGTTCCGGGTTTTCCGCGATCCTGAGCACCGGCACCGCTACGCCCGGCGAATAGGCCAGCGAGAGGTCGCGCTGGGTCGCCATGGGCTTGGTGGGAATGATCTCCAGCTTGCCGGGCTTGGCACCGGCATGGAATGCCAGGGCTTCTTCTTCGGTGAAGGACGGACGGGACATGCGTTTCTGCCTGTAGGTGATTTCTTGGGTCGGCTTTTGGCGTCGGGAATTTTCCACAGAATAACCGCGCGCGCGGCCAATGCACACCGCTTCGGTGAAGCAGGACGCCGCAGGTCTGCTATGTTTGCCGCATGAGCGAACCCGCCGGTATACAGTCTGCAGACACTGACGTCCCAGGGTTGGGCGAAGCCACGCCCATGATGGCGCAGTATCTGTCGATCAAGGCCGAACATGCGGACTACCTTCTGTTCTACCGCATGGGCGACTTCTACGAATTGTTCTTCGCGGACGCAGCAAAGGCGGCAGAGGCGCTGGACATCGCGCTGACCAAACGCGGCAGGCATCTGGGAGAGGACATCCCGATGTGCGGCGTGCCGGTCCATGCCGCCGAGTCCTATCTGGAAAAGCTGATCCGCAAGGGCTATCGCGTCGCGGTCTGCGAACAGATCGAAGACCCGGCGGAGGCAAAAAAGCGCGGTGCCAAGGCGGTGGTCAAGCGCGAGGTGGTGCGCCTGGTCACCCCCGGCACCCTGACCGAGGACGCGCTGCTGGAGCCGCGCAGCGCCAATCTTCTCTCCGCCCTGGGGCGCAGCGGCGCCGACTTCGCCGTCGCCTCCGCCGACATGTCGACCGGCGAGTTTTCCGTCGCCCAGCTGTCGCGCGACGAGATCGGTACCGAGTTGGCGCGCCTTAGCCCACGCGAACTGCTGTTGCCGGACTCGCTGCTCGCACAGGACGATCTGAGCGCCCTGTTCAAGATGCTGAACATGGTCTTGTCGCCGCTTCCCGCGTCACGCTTCGACTCCGCCAGTGGCGAACGCGCGCTGAAGACCCATTACAACATGCTCTCGCTGGACGGGCTGGGCGCCTTTGGCCGCGCCGAACTGTCGGCGGCCGGCGCGCTGGTCGCCTATCTCGACCTGACCCAGAAGGGCCGCAAGGTTGCGCTTCAGCGTGTGCGCCGTGAGGCTCCTGCCCATTTCATGGGCATCGACGCGGCCACGCGGCGAAACCTCGAACTGACAAGCACGCTGTCGGGCCAGCGCAGCGGGTCGCTGCTGGCCGGGATCGATCGCACGGTGACGGCGGTGGGCGCACGCATGCTGGCCGGGCGGCTGGCCGCGCCGCTGACCGATGTGAAGGCGATAGGCGCGCGCCATGACGCGGTGGAATGTTTTGCCGCCGATTCGGAACTGCGCCGCCGCGCGCGCGAAGCCTTGCGTGCCGCGCCCGACATCGCCCGCGCGCTGGGGCGCCTGTCGGTGGCGCGCGGCGGCCCGCGCGACCTGGCCAGCCTGCGGGACGGGGTGAAGGCGGCGCGGGCGCTGCGCGATCGCCTGAACGGCGAAGCGCTGGCGGGCGAAGCGCGCATGGCGGTCGATACACTGACGGCGAACATCGCCGCGGTCTCGCGCCTGTCGGACCGGCTGGAATTCCTTCTGGTAGAGGAGCCACCCTATCTGGCGCGCGACGGCGGCTTCATCAAGCCGGGCGCGCATGCGCCGCTGGATGAACTGCGCGCCCTGCGCGATGAATCGCGCCGGGTGATCGCCGGACTGGAAAGCCGCTATCGCAGCGCCGGCGGCGTGGCGCAGCTCAGGATCAAGCACAATGGCGTCCTGGGCTATTTCATCGAAGTGCCCCAGGCCCACGCCGACAAACTCATGGGCGACAAGGATCTGTTCCGCCACCGCCAGACCATGGCCGGCGCGGTGCGTTTTTCGACTGACGAACTGGCGAGCCTGGCCAGCCGCATCGCCGAGGCGGGCGAACAGGCGCTGGCGCTGGAAGCCGCGCTGTTCGACGAGATGGCGATGCTGGCCATCGAGCATGGCGAACCCTTGAGCGCGATTGCCGAGGCACTGGGCGTGCTGGATGTCGCCGCCGCTTTGGGCGAACTGGCAGTGGCGGCGCGCTATGTGCGGCCGAAGATGGATACCGGCCTTGCCTTCCGCATCGAACGCGGCCGCCATCCGGTGGTCGAAGCGGCGCTTGCCGCTGCCAATGCCGGCGCCTTCGTGCCCAACGACTGCGATCTTTCTCCCAGTGCAAAAGGACGGCTGTGGCTGGTCACCGGCCCCAACATGGCAGGTAAATCGACCTTCCTGCGCCAGAATGCGCTGATCGCCATCCTGGCGCAGACGGGAAGTTTCGTGCCGGCCGAATCCGCGCATATCGGCATCGTCGACCGGCTGTTTTCCCGCGTCGGCGCGGGCGACGACCTGGCGGCGGGGCGCAGCACCTTCATGGTCGAGATGGTGGAGACGGCGGCGATCCTGAACCAGGCCACGCCGCGCTCGCTGGTGATCCTGGACGAGATCGGGCGCGGCACCGCAACTTACGACGGCCTGGCCATCGCCTGGGCCGCCGCCGAACACCTGCACGAAGCGAACAAAAGTCGCGCGCTGTTTGCCACCCATTATCACGAGATGGTGGCACTGGCGCAGCGGCTGAAATCCATGGCCGCCTATACGATGAAGGTGCGCGAATGGAACGACAGCATCGTCTTTCTCCACGAAGTGGTGCCGGGCACGGCCGACCGTTCCTATGGCATCCATGTCGCCAAGCTGGCGGGCCTTCCGCAAGCGGTGGTGACGCGGGCGGAAGAAGTGCTGCGCGCGCTGGAAGAGGGACGCGAAGGCCACAAACCGCTGGCGCGGATCGACGACCTGCCGCTGTTCGGCGCATCGCCGTCGGTGCCCAAGACCAGCGCGGTCGAGGACGCCTTGCGCGCCGTCGACCCTGACGCGCTGTCGCCGAAAGAGGCGCTGGAGATTCTCTACAGCCTCAAGCAGAAGCTGCCTCCCCCAAATGGTTGATGGCGGGGGGAGGTGAAAAGCCCCGCCCAATCGGCTAGCGTGCCGCCCGATGAGCAGTTCCGGCACCTCCCGCACCCCCCGCAAATTCCTGGTCGTCATCGACAAGTCTCCGGAATGCCGGGTGGCGCTGCGCTTTGCGGTCCGCCGCGCCCAGCATACCGGCGGCCGCGTCACCCTGATGTGCGTGGCCGAACCGCCCGACTTCCAGCAATGGCGCGGGGTGGAAGAGATCATGCGCGACGAGGCCCATGCCGAGGCGGAGGGCCTGCTGTTCGAGGCCGCCAAGCTGGCCAACGACCTGGCCGGCATCATTCCCGAACTGGTCATTCCTTTCGGGATTGTCACCGATTGCCTGATCCAGCTTCTGAAGGATGACAAGGACATCTCCATCCTGGTTCTGGGGGCAGGCACGGCCAAGGAAGGCCCCGGCCCGCTGGTCACCCTGTTCTCCAGCACCGTCCAGGGCATCCCCGTGACGATCGTGCCGGGCAATTTCAGCGACGAACAGATCGACGCGCTGGCCTGAGCGTGCCGCACCATCGTCATGGCCCACCGGAGTGTGGGCCACCCAGTTGGCCAAAGGGCGCATTGGTCCAGAATCGAATATCGACGGTCTTCTGGCTCTCCCTTTCGTCAACTGGGCGGCCCGCATTTGCGGGCCGTGACAAGCGAGGCTAAAAACCCCGTATGGGAAAAGCCCTTGTCGCTGTCGCCGTCGGGATTGTCTTCGTGGTCCTGTGTCTGGGCCTCTATACCCTGTGGAAGGGGGGCGCGACCTCGGCAACCTGGTCCAACAAGCTGATGCGGATCCGCGTCCTGGCCCAGTTCATCGCCATCATCATCATCATGGCGGTCCTCTGGTTCAGCCAGAGCCACTGAACTTTGGACCTGTCCATCCCCATTTGGAGATTTGCCCCCCGCCCTTTATGTAAGCGGCCCGATCCGCCCCGACAGGGCGGCATGGGGGGAGGGGGGTGGCCCCCGCCGGAGGTTCAATTGGGCATATGTCCCAATAAATACAAAGAGTTAGATCATGGCCAGGACGCTATATGACAAGATCTGGGATGCCCATCTGGTGGCCGTGCCGCCCGGCGAAACCCCCATTCTCTATATCGACCGGCATCTGGTCCATGAAGTGACCAGCCCCCAGGCCTTCGAGGGCCTGCGCAATACGGCCCGGAAAGTCCGCCGCCCCGAACTGACGCTGGCGGTGGCCGACCATAACGTGCCGACCAAGGACCGCGACAAGGGCATCACCGAGCCGGAATCCAGGCTGCAGGTCGAAACCCTGGAAAAGAACGCCCGCGAATTCGGCGTGGAATATCTGCCCATGAACGATGTGCGCCAGGGCATCGTGCACATCATCGGCCCGGAACAGGGCTGGACCCTGCCGGGCACGACCATCGTCTGCGGCGACAGCCACACCTCCACCCACGGCGCCTTCGGCGCGCTGGCCTTCGGCATCGGTACCTCCGAGGTCGAACATGTGCTGGCCACCCAGACCCTGCGCGCCCAGCCGTCCAAGAACATGCGCGTCACCGTCAACGGCACGCTGCCCGAAGGCGTGACGGCGAAAGACATCGCCCTGGCGGTGATCGCCAGGATCGGCACCGCCGGCGGCACCGGCTATGTCATCGAATATGCCGGCGAAGCGGTGCGCGGCCTGTCGATGGAAGGGCGCATGACCCTGTGCAACCTGACGATCGAAGGCGGCGCGCGCGCCGGCCTGATCGCGGTCGACGATACTACCATCAATTACGTGAAGGGCCGCCCGCGCGCGCCCAAGGCCGGGGCGTGGGAAGCTGCCGAGACTTACTGGCGCACGCTGCATTCCGATGCCGACGCGGTGTTCGACGCCGAAGTGACGCTGGATGCGCGCGACATCGTGCCGATGGTGACCTGGGGCACCTCGCCCGAACAGGCGCTGCCCATCACCGCATCGGTGCCCGATCCGGCCAAGATGGCGGACGAGCACAAGCGCCAGGCCGCCCAGCGCGCTCTGGACTATATGGGCATCAGCGCAGGCCAGCCCCTGACCGAGATCAAGGTCGATCACGTCTTCATCGGCTCATGCACCAATGGCCGTATCGAAGACCTGCGCGCCGCCGCCGATATCGCGCGCGGCCGCAAGGTGGCCGCGGGCGTCAACGCCATCGTGGTGCCGGGCTCGGGCCTGGTGAAGCACCAGGCCGAGGAAGAGGGGCTGGACAAGGTGTTCCTGGATGCCGGGTTTGAATGGCGCGATCCGGGCTGTTCCATGTGCCTGGCGATGAATGCCGACAAGCTGAAGGAGGGCGAGCGCTGCGCCTCCACCTCCAACCGCAATTTCGAGGGCCGCCAGGGCCGCGGCGGGCGCACGCATCTTGTCAGCCCCGCGATGGCGGTCGCCGCTGCGGTCACCGGCCACCTGACGGACGTGCGGACGCTCTGAGTTAGAAAAAACTGACCGGATCGACATCGACGGCGACGCGCACGGCGGACGGCACTTTCACCGGCGCCAGCCAGGCTTTCAGGTAAGCCTGCACATCCACCGTCTTCGCTGCCTGCACCAGCAGCCGCTCGCGTGTCTGACCGCGCAGCAGGGCATAGAAGGCGGGCGTCGGCCCCCACACTTTCACATCCATCGCGCTGGGCGCGGCCTTGCGCAGCGCGCGGGCGATCTCGCGCACCTGCTCGCCGTTAGCGCCCGACACCACGATCGCCACCAGCCGCCCGAACGGCGGCGCGGCAGCCGCCTCGCGGAACACGCGCTCCTGCTCATAGAAGCCGTCGCGGTCGCCGCATGCCAGCGCCTGCATCACCGCATCCCCGGGATTGCGGGTCTGCAGCATCACCTGCCCGGGCTTTTCCGCCCGCCCCGCGCGGCCGGCAACCTGATGCAGCAATTGAAACGTCCGTTCTCGCGCGCGCACGTCGCCATCGCTGCCGCCCAGATCGGCGTCCACCACGCCCACCAGCGTCAGTTGCGGGAAATGATGGCCCTTGGCCACGATCTGGGTGCCGATCAAAACATCGATTTCGCGCTTCATCATGGCCCGGATTGCCGCCTGGGTTTCCGCCGGGCCATGCATGGTATCGGACGACGCAATTGCATAGCGCGCATTGGGGAAGAACCGCGCAAACTCCTCGGCCACCCGCTCCACGCCCGGCCCGCAGGGAATCAGCGTGCCGCTTTCATGGCATTCGGGACATTCCGATGGCGCGGGGATTTCATAGCCACACTGATGACAGGCCAGCCGTCGTCGGTATTTGTGTTCCACCAGCCAGGCCGAACAGTGCGGGCAGGTGAATTTGTGGCCGCACGCCTCGCACAGGGTCAGCGGGGCATAACCGCGCCGGTTCAGGAACAGCATAGCCTGTTCGCCTGCGGTCAAAGTCTTTTCCAGTGCCGTCCGCAACGGCGGCGACAACCATTGGCCCCGCGCCGCTTCATCGGGCGCGTCCCTTTCATTGCGCATGTCGATCAGGCGCACCTCCGGCAATTCGGCGATCCCGTGGCGCCCGCGCAGGATGAGATGGCGATAGCGTCCGCCCGTGGCATTGACGAAGCTTTCCAGCGACGGCGTAGCCGATGCCAGCACCACCGGACAGCCCTCGATGCGGGCGCGTACCACCGCCATGTCGCGGGCGTGATAGATGGCGCCGTCCTGCTGCTTGAAGGCCTGTTCGTGCTCTTCGTCCACCACGATAAGTCCCAGTTCGGGAAAGGGCAGGAACAAGGACGAGCGCGCGCCCACCACCACCCGCGCCTCGCCCCGCATCACCGCGCGGTATGCGCGCCGCCGCTCCTTCTGTGAAAGGTCGCTGTGCCATTCGGTGGGCCGCATCCCGAAGCGGCGGGCAAAGCGTTCCAGGAACTGCACGGTCAGCGCGATCTCGGGCAACAGGATCAGCACCTGCTTTCCGGCTTTCAGCGCGGCAGCTACCGCCTCGAAATAGACTTCCGTCTTGCCCGATCCGGTCACGCCATCCAGCAGGTGCGCCGAAAATCCCCCTACCGCGGCTTCTCGAAGGACGCCCGCCGCCTGCTCCTGGTCGGGGTTCAGCGTCGGCGCGGCGTAATCAGGATCGGGAAGCGGAAAGGGCGCAAATTCCGGCAGCTCGGTCGGCTGTAGCGCGCCGGCCCGAATCAGCCCCCTCACCACCGCGCTCGAGACATTGGCATCCTCGGCCAGGCCGGGCACGCTGCGAGCCAGGCCGTCGGCGGCCACGTCCAATACCCGCCTGCGCGCATCCGACAGCCGGGCCGGCACTGTCTCACCCTTCACATAGGCGATGCGCCGGGCCTCGGGCTCGAAGGCGCCACGGCTGCGCAATGCCATGGCCAGGATCGCGCCCGTCGGATTGAGAGTGTAATCGGCCACCCAGTCGATGAAATCGCACAGTTTTTCCGGCAGGACCGGCGCACCCTCCAAAGGCTCGGCGATTTTCAGGCGGTTGTCGCCCACCGCCCCTTCCGCCGGGCCCCAGACCACGCCCAGAACCTCCCGGGTGCCCAGCGGCGCGGCAACCACCAGGCCCCGGGCAGCGTTGCAATCAGCGGGGAGCTTGTAGTCATAGGCCCCCGCCAGCGGCAGCGGCAGGAGCACGCCCATTACCTGCTTTTCCGGCAGGGCGGGGGGGGACAAAAAGCTGGCCTGGCGGGGTCTCAGCCGTGTCATTGTCTATGGGGCCTCATGGAGTAGACTTGCGTCTGCTCCCCCGGAAACGTCAATCCAAAGCGCAATGGAACCGCCATGAAAATCTTCCTCGATACCGCCGATGTGCCGGAAATCCGCGAATATGCCGCCAGCGGTCTGGTGGACGGCGTCACCACCAATCCGTCCCTGGCCGCCAAGACCGGCAAGGACTATGTCGAATCGCTGAAAGAGATCTGCGCCATCGTGCCGGGCGCAGTCAGCGCCGAGGTACTGGCCACCGATTTCGACGGCATGATGAAAGAGGCCGCCGTCTTTACTAAGCTGGCCAAGAATATCGCGGTCAAGGTGCCGCTGACCTGGGACGGACTGAAGGCCTGCGCGGCCCTGGCGAAACAGGGCACCATGGTCAACGTGACCCTCTGCTTCTCGCCGGTCCAGGCGATGATGGCAGCCAAGGCGGGCGCCAGTTTTATTTCGCCCTTCATCGGGCGGGTGGACGATATCGGCGAGGACGGGATGGGCCTGATCCGCGACATTCGCACCATCTATGACAATTACGGCTTCAAGACCGAAATCCTGGCCGCCTCTGTGCGCCATGTGATGCATGTGCGCGAAGCCGCGCTGGCCGGCGCCGATGTGGCGACGATCCCGACTTCAGTCTTCAAGGCGCTGCTCAACCACCCGCTGACCGACAAAGGCCTGGCCGCATTCGAGGCTGACGCCAAGAAGGCGGGCATCGTGATCAAGGGCTGATGGACGCTGCCGGCCATCGCAAGCGCTGGCTGGACGCCCTGGCGCATGAGCGCCGCGCGTCGCCGCATACGCTGCGCGCCTATGGCGATGATGTGGCGCGCTTCCTGGGGTTCACGGTCAGCCATGTAGGCGGGACAGTCAGCGAAAAAACGCTGGCGAAGCTGACCCCCGCCGACATTCGCGCCTTCATCACCCATCGTCGCGCTGAAGGCCTGGGGGCGGGCGGTGTGCAGCGGGCGCTCGCCGCCATCCGCAGCTTCTACAAATACCTGGCACGCGAGGGGGTGCTGGAAAATGCCGCGCCCAAGGCGGTGAAGACGCCGCGCATCCGCCGTCCGCTGCCCCGGCCCCTGTCCGTCGACGATGCGGCGCGGGCCATCGAAGAAGCGGGCGAACATGATGTGGACTGGCTGGGGTCACGCGACGTCGCGCTTCTGACCCTGCTCTATGGCGCGGGGCTTCGCATTTCCGAAGCCCTGGCACTCAAGCGCGGCGATGTGCCGTTGGGCGCCACGCTCAGCGTGATCGGCAAGGGCCGCAAGGAACGCGTCGTGCCGGTGCTGCCCGTGGTGGCAGAGGCGCTGGCCGCCTATGCCGCAAATACCCCCTTCGCCGGCGCACCGTCATCGCCGCTCTTTCTCTCAAGGCGCGGCCGGCCGATGAGTTCGCGCGAGGCCCAGGGCCTGATGCAGAAACTGCGCGGGCGGCTTGGCCTTCCCGAGCGGGCCACGCCGCATGCGCTGCGCCATTCCTTCGCCACCCATGTGTTGCAGGGTGGCGCCGACCTGCGCAGCGTGCAGGAGCTTTTGGGCCATTCCTCGCTCTCGACCACCCAGATCTACACCGCAA
>Ga0209915_1000982_pt1 | contig 48680 bp, 59 predicted proteins | sample ThiBiot_750_plan_FD_183952 | JGI IMG/M metagenome (GOLD analysis project Ga0209915, IMG submission 183952) | Wastewater bioreactor microbial communities from Cape Town, South Africa - Thiocy_cont_750_plan (SPAdes) | ecosystem: Engineered > Bioreactor > Thiocyanate-remediating > Anaerobic-Aerobic... | reverse complement strand
TTATTATTATTATTATTATTATTATATGTACAAAACCGAGTGACAAAGAAAATCATCTCACTCTGTCAGATTAGGTTTTCATAAATCCTAGAACTAAAAGAAAGCACGCGAAAGTCTTTTTATTCTCACTACCGGTGCTAAGGTTTCATATAGTTATTCATCAATTGCATGATTCTATCAGTTTATCTGTTTTTTGAAGAGAAAGATTATGAAAGAAAAAAAGCCCTGGTATAATATGTCTTCAAAGAACAAAAAAACTCTTATTTCCATCAATAAACTACCTCTGAAAATCATGTATGAACCTGAACTTAATCACTAGTAAATCTCGAATATTCACGAGAAGAAAATTTGTTTTCTTTGCCAACGACCGTCATGGTTAAATAACTATGAAGTAGTCTAAGATAATGTGTGATTTCAGCAAATAAATGATCCGCCCAATGCAATGATAAATTATCTCATCAAGTCAGTAATCTCTTGAATAATCCTTTGGCAATATATTTGTTTTCTTTCTTTCTTTCTTTTTTTTGATGAAATGAGAAAAAAAAACGAAAAACAGTGGTGTTCATTAAATTTCTACGGTCGATGTAACATAATAAATCGATTAGTAAGCAAAATATAAAACAGATTTAATCACGAAGTCATAGAAACTCCTGTTGTTGTTGTTGTTGTTTTTCTTCTTGTCTTGCCTTTACTTGCAATCAAGAACAAAAGACCGACTATACTATACACATTTAGTTTTCTATTTGTCAAAAAAATCAAATACGAGAACAACAGCAACAGCAAGAAAACATTAATTTAACATAAAAAAATAACGCAGAAATCTACGTCAAGAAAATGACGACAAATTTTCAAGTTGTGTTCGGTAGGAAGAGAGAGAGAAAAGAAAAATGTAAGATGAAAGTTCTTTCATTTTACTTACTTGCTTGCTTTTCTTTTTTTCTTTTCTTCTCAACGCCATTATAAACATTAAACGGAAAGAATAGCAACCGTAATCTGACTCCAAACATCATCCGCTTGTCTCTACCTATCTACTTCGGTTAATTAATCCATTCTACTTTCTCTCGTTCTTTCGTTCTCTCGTTTTCTCGTGTTCGGTATTTTTCTTCTTCTTTGAGCAAACTAATATTTATATGAAGAAAAAAGTCACTTCAAGCATTGACTATTCTATCATCTAATCTTACATCTGACAACTGCTTCTTCTCCTCCTCTCGTTTTCTTATTTTCAATCGATAGAATTCCACAATGGTAAGATGAATATCAATCGATTCGACTTCTGTTCTTTAAAATCATCAATTCATCATTATTTTTTAGAGTACATTCTCGAATTCAAAATCGGAAGGTGAGAGAAAATTTGTCCTGTATTGAAATAATTTCTTTTTCTTTGTTGTTGCTTGAACAGAATTTCGTCATGTCTTCGAATTATTTGATAAAAACGGCGATGGCAGCATCGATGCCAATGAAATCGGGTTTGTTTGCTCTCTTTCAATTATCAACGGATTTTTATTTCTTTTTAATTTTAACTAGACAAGTTATGCGATCATTAGGATTAAATCCAACTAATAAAGAAATCTCGGATCTTATTGCAGAAGTCGATAAAAGTGGTAATCAACGTTTAGAATTTCAAGAATTCGTTGCCTTCATGAGTAAACATTGGAATGAACGTGATCAAGAAGCTGAACTTCGTGATGCTTTTCGTTTGTTCGATCGTGATAATTCAGGTTATATAACAATCAACGAACTCAAACAAGTTATGTTGAATATGGGCGAAAAATTAAATCAAGAAGAATTAGAAGATATGATGCGTGAAGTAAGAACAAAGAAAAACAACAACCGAAATTCTGAATATTATTATCGTTATTCTAGGCTGATGTTAATCGAGACGGTAAACTTGACTATCAAGGTGAGAAGGAATTGAAGAATTTCCTTTTTTTGTATTTGATTTCTTTCGTTTTGTTTATTCTTATTTGTAGAATTTGTACAAAAACTTCTTTCGCCAACATAAACATTAAACAACGTGCCATAAAATGTTGTCTGTTTTTGTCAACTGCTCAGCATATACGTATATCTTAATCAATTTTCTTAATTAGAATAAAGCAAAAAAAAAGATGACAAAGACATTGACATTGCAACCATTTTCTTTTTTTCCCCTCTTCTGTGTAAAACTGACGAAAGTTCGAATAAAAAAAAACGAAGAAGAAAAACCCTTTACATTCGACGTATATTTATCCCTGATCATTTGATTTTTATTTATGTTTCTAAACAACGTTGTAAAGTAAATATCCGTAGGAGAATCGTTGTATGACTTAGTTCTTGTACAATTAATTTATCGTGTTCATGCATGATTTTTAATTGATTTTGTTTATTAAGTTTTTTGAAATGTATCGTCTGCCGACAGATACCATGCGGATGTTCAATCAAACGAATAATTGCTAAATCCGATGATTCTGATTCGAATAATAACGTTAATAAATGATTAAACGGATCGAAATAATGATCAACGACAACAGTCGATGGTAGATCCAGTTGTTGTTTCGATGTTATTTCGCGACCATAACGAGTACAATAGTGTTGAGTTTGTTGTGAATTCATTTGTATACCATCATCGATTGCATATAAATGTTTGACTTCATTGGGAAACAATTGCCAAACATGAACAATCGATTCACGTATATCGATAATATAATCTTGATGACGATTTGTATCAATAAAATAGACAAGATTATTCGGCGAAAGATTATCTGTCCACGAACGTTTTAATTGTCCGTTAACGATTGGTGTTAGATCGTGATTTATCTTTCGAACAAAATAATCTTCATTGAAATATGTAAGAAAATATTGCGTACTACAAAAAGCATAATCGAATAAAGGTCGTTCACTATTAAATGTTAATAAACATGGCGGATGAGTCGTTATAAGAACATTGACGGGTAATGGTTCAGTTGGATTGGATGATACCGAATGAGATCGAATTGTAAATTGATCGAGAATGTTTTGAAGCGAATAGAGATTACAACTAGAATATTCAAGAAATAGAAAATCTATGTCCTCAGGCTAATCGTGATTTTTAACAAAAACCTCCTCAGTTCACTAGATCGGAAATAATGAAAAATATTCTTTTTCTCTTACCATTTTTTATCATTCTGTAGAATTAAAAATTCATTTGTTATTGCTGCTTGCCGAAGATCCTGTCCGAATATGTTCGGTTCAATAAGGAAAACATAACTCAACCAACTTGGCCATATACGTAAGACAATAAATACGTGCGAATGTTGTTTATAACGTGAATGAAATGAAATCATATGATTTTGTTCATGATAATCGAAGGATTTATCTCGAAAATTCACCGGTATTTCACATTGAATATTAATTCCAGTTTGAAAATTTAGACGTGATTGTAATTTAAAATCGTATAAAAATAAATGTCGAGTCGAACTCATAAGAATGAAACCGTCTTGTTTCGAACGATTTCTACCATGAAAATCACTGTATGTACAAATGCCAATGAAAACAATTTTCATTTGACAAATATCTTCACCGATTTCAATGAGATGTTGTTTATCGATTACATATAAACGAAGCATATTTAATTGTAGAATGAACATATATTGACCAAGAATGAATGTTGATTTCGTTGGTAGAAGTTGGTGTTTATGAATTTGTTTCGATTCATGAAATTGACAAGAATAATTCGATTTTAATAAACGACGAAGACAAATTTCATTGATACGAGATGCTGTAGAAGATGAACAGTAGGGACGAATATGATACAAACAAGAATGTAGAGATAGACGTTCTATGGAAAGATCGGGACGACGGCTTATCAATGAATGAAAACGGTTTCTATATGACCGAGAAGAAGACATTATCTAAAAAAGACAAAAGATACTTCTATACAGAAAAGAAAAGAAAATTTCATGAATTTTTATTTTTATTCTCTGAAATTTAAATATCTTGTTTATCACAGAATATATTCAAGTACTGATTTCATCATCCGAAGGAACATAACTCGATATAATCGATCGATTTTTTCCTCCGCACGTTTGTCGACGACGTTGACGTAATTCTATACAAAACAACAAATGTTTAAGAAAATATTTCGAAAAAAAAAAGTTTACCTTCAACAGTCAGTGATGCTGAAGGATCAGGTTTGCTTTCTGTTACTGGAGGTGAATCATTTATTGGCGGTGGAGAGACTGGTTCCGGATCTTTTAATAATGATGAAGGCAATGGAATGATTTCTTCCGTTGTTACTGATGGTGGATTTGTTTTAGGTTGTTCAAGTGATTGTTTTTCTGTGGGCTTCGAAGTCCTTAAACTAGCATCAATAGCTTTCTTTAATGAATCTTCAAATATAAAATCCTCTGTATAACGACTGATTTCTTCAGCACTTTTCCCCTCTGCTCTGAGTCTCCTTTTCTCTCTCAGTATTTGTAAGAGAAATTTTCTCTCTTCACCGTAATCGATGTCATCATCATTATCATCATTAGCAGCAGCGAGGTCATCGTCATCGGTCGCTTGTAACATTCTCATCATGTCAGTATGTGACATACTCATCAATGGATTTCCCAATCTTGTTGATTGTTGAAGAAGTAGGAATTGTCGTGTTCGTCCATCAGGAGTAACAGCAACTCCACCTCGAATAGTCAATTGTGTACTAACTGTAGTCGTAGTTAGTGTGTCACCATAGAGTTCATCCGATTGATTCACATCAAAGTGTTCGAACATTGGATTTTGTTGGAATGGAGATAGAGATAAATCTGATTTATTGGTTCGAGTATCAAGATTTTGTGATGGAGACTGAGGTTTTTGTGGCCGACTGTCAGCCGTTTTTGATTGATCGAAATTATACGAATCAAACTTCGGTTTCGGTATACTTGAATCTTGTTTGTTATTTTTGTTATATCGATCTACTGATGCTCCACGATCAACAATAAGTCGTGGTCCAATCGGATGATGTTCAGGGCATGAACAAGTTTCAGAGTCTCGAAATCCTTTAACAACCATGCCATCGGGTAAAAAAGAATTTATCATTTCCTGGATCTGTGGATCATGAGGATTTTTTCGATATTTTTCTATTAGATCGGGAGGTATTGAAGCACTCATATGTTCACCTGTTGGAAAACCCTTTAAATCATTAATAGGTTTACCATCCATAATATATTTTGGCATATCTTTTATTAATCTATCGTATTCCATATAACTTACAGGATTTGTTTCCAATTGTATATCAGCTATTGACGATGGCAATTTTCCTGAAACAATAAAAACCGAATAACCATTATCTTCAATCATCTTTAAATATTGTTTTAGAGCTTGTATCGGCATAATCAATGGTACATATTGAAATGAATTCAAATTGAAATAATGTTGAGCAAATCGTCGTATAGCAAACCAATGTGCACCAAGATTACAAATATATCCTTGTATACTCTCCGGATAATTTCGAGCTTGAACCGCTATCTTATCTTTACTACTATATGGTACTAGCTCAATATTGAATCCTGATAGAGCTCGTTGTAAAACTTGAATATTAAAAAAACCCGTGTCTATCAAAAGCAAAATGACTCGTATGTTTTCATAGTAAAATTTATTTTTAACCGACCATCGACATTTTCTGATACGTGTGATGCATGATTCAAGACACTATTCTCTTCAGCATCGAGTTGTCTATCAAACGAGCAGAATAAATCAATCTCTAGTTTTTTCTTATATTCAAACAATTAGAAAGGATTTTTGTGTCTTTACCGAGCTATTTCTGCTAATTTATCAGCCGAAAAGACGTCATCTTGTAAAAGATTATTTAAAGCATGTTGAGCACATAGAGAACCTTGCTGATGTTCGTGATACAATCCCGTTCGTTCTCGTACTTTATCCATCTAAAACACATGTAAATTGAGATTTTTATTGTTCGTATAAAAAAGCAAAACAAGAATGAAAATGAGATTGGAAAGAAATTAGTTATCTAATTATTCATTGAACGTGGAACGGATGACGAACGATTGATACTAAACAAAGAATAATGCAGAGTCGAAAATGTCGATGGACAAAATAGGAGAATACCTTTTATTTGGTTGTACAGCACGTTTTTGATTCTGTGTTGCACTACGAACGCCAGTTGCTGGATATGCAGCTTGCGTTTGTCCAGTTGGATTCGGTTGATTTGCTGTTTTCGCAGTTCTAAATAAAATTCAAACTGAATTTCATTTCGAACAATTTTCTAAACGAACTTCGAATTTGTTGTTCGTTGAAAAACTTTCTCAGAATTAAATGCAATCGTATTCGTTACATTGGCATCACGATTTGCATTCACATCGAATAATGCTGGTGTGATGATATAATACCAATGTAAAATATACGGTGGAATACCAAAATCAGTATATTTATACTGCCAAAATGGTAAACCACAATGTAGAAGAAGTAAACGATAGTAATCAGTGAATGACGAAGCAAGACGATGAAAATGTAAGGATCGATCGAGAAACCATATGCTTACATCGCGATGCTAAATGAGTGAGATTATTTTATTTATCGAAAATAACAAATGATCAAACGTACAGAATTGTAAACTAAACAAACACGTCCATTTCCATCACAAGGATCCAATTCGAATATTTGCCAAGCATGAGAATTAAATTTCGGTGAAGCTGAATAATAGATCATCTTGTTTTGTTTTTCTTTGTCAATCAAATCTTCTCTTACCATTCTCAGCAAAATCATTCAATTCATCAATCATTGTCGATTTTGAATTTGAATAAGTTATTCTCGTTAAATCATTCAATGAATTTATATACATTTTACCAATATAAGTCGGTAAAACATCTAATTAAATCATTTCAATCTTAATTAAAAGAAAAAGAATGCCTACTATTATTTCCTGTTTTACATGACCATCGAATTTCGAGACCATCTGACATCGTATAGAACTTTTGCAGATCTTCAGGTAGTTCACAAGTATTTTTCTGATAAGAAAGAAATAGACAATGACTTTTGAGAGATAGTTTTCTCTACCTCTTGCCAACAAATCAATGCGTCGATTGAACATTTCGGTTTGTCTTTAGCAAGAACACGATCAACTTCTACTCGTTGTTCTAAATAATTTATCACAGCTATTGTGGCTGAATCCATGGTGAATTAAAAAATTCTCATCTGAAAAAAAAATATCTTTCCTATTTTCAAACAAAACTTTCTATGAAAAACGAAAAAACGAGAAGAAAGAACAGTGAAATTGAGTCATCTTATTTTTTTTGTTTTGTTTGAAATTGATTCATTTGTTCTACGACTTCAGCTTCTCGTCGAAGACGTTCACGTTCTTTCAATTGTTGAATCAATTCATCCTTGAAAATAAAAAATAAAAAATGAATTTGAATTTAATCAAGTTCATCTACTCGTTCGGGGTTTGGTGGTGGTGCAAAACGTTTTCGATCAGCAATGACTTGATCTTTGAAAAACTCCGGTCGACTGAATAAAAACATGGCTGCTAATGGAAAACTTATATAACAAGCCATTCCTGAAGAAGATCATTTGCAAATCATCTGTGTTCTGCATTTTCTTGTCAACGAAACTTACGAATCACTTCTAATTTCCACGAACCCATTATCTAAAACAATTCAGTTAAATCTTAATCATATATTTTATTTCCTTAGATACTTATACGTTTTATATTTATTCAGACAAAAAAAACGAAGAAGAAGAACGAGATTATACAAATAACGTCAACAACATCCAGAAACAAATGAGTAGAATAGATAAATATGTATATATATATACGTATATTTAATTGCACAATGTTGTATTATATGGAATAAATAGACCGATAAATATGAGCTCACAACTAGATCCCCCTATGCTGCTCGTTTTGGTCAAAAATGAGATTCGATTTATTAATTTGTTGCGTCGCCATTGAAATTGAGATGTTCACTGTGCGTCGCACTTGTTGGTAGATTTGAAACCGACGAATTATTTTCACGGAAATTCGTTGATTTCGATGTTGACATTTTTGATTTGACTGCATTTACCGTTGAACCTAAAGTTGTTTCGAATGTTTTGAAATAATTCGAATTTCGAAGTGAACCAAGACGAGATTTCAATGTTGTATTAACTGTTTGAACAACAGGCGAGATTTTTTCCGTGGCTGCATGTAGAGTTCCGGCTGTTTTTTGATAGACATTTGTCGATTTAATATCATGAACAGTTTCATTCCAATCCTGTTTAAGATCTTCAACAAAACCAATGCCTAATAAAGTTTTTAATTCATTTTCACGTTTCAATTTTGCACTAAGAACTTGACGAAGTGTTACGATTTCATCTTGAATTTTTCCTAATTCTTGACGATAATCGTCTTCTTGTTTGAGTTTATCTTCTTCTTTGAATTCGAATTGTTGAGATGTGGAATTCACTAATGGTGGCGATTCGAAATCCGTCGGATTTTCGAATGGTTTCGGCATTTTAGTCGATTGTTGTTCGTCCATAGTGTTGTATATCTGAAAGAAACACAAAGTTAATCACGATAAAACTTTATTGTTTTTCTTCAATTATTTGAAGTATCACACAAAAACAAAACAGAAGCAATTATTCATTCATAAACTGTTCATAAAACGTATTTAATTTGTCTCTTGCAGTTACACCTTTCGAAATTAAATTCCACTTCGTTTTTAATTGGTTATCAATTCGATTAAATTCACATTTAATCTCGTCGTTTGTTGCATAGTCAGGCAAACTTAACATTGCAAATAAATTTACACTTTTGAGTATATTTTGTACTAGAACTTCATCCTCAACCGTATATTTACTACCATTCGATGTATAGAAATTTGTCGATTGTTGCGCATCAGATGTTGTACATTTACCGGCAAGATCAGTTAGACCTATGCCCATATCCCATAGTTTGTCAATGAGAAGTTTTTCATCATTGATTTCGTTCGATGCAATCATTGTATTGAGATCTAATCGAGCGTAAACAAGACCATGCGCATCGAACGAACGACGACACAATGGTTTCGATCTGTCAATCGAATATTCGACTGATGTTTCCAAGAAAATAGTAAAATTTTCGAATATTTCATCGTTTCCTTGATAATCATAAATATCACCGAAATCTCGTCGAATATATCGAACATACGGATACAATTGTTCGGATATACTGAATTCATGTTCGTTGTGTTCATTCGGTGTAAGAATATGTTCGTTTTTGAAATTTTGATCGAGCTCAGGAAATTGTTGTTGTAATTCGTAGATTATATTTTCGAATTGATCGCCACCTGTTCGAGGATTATATTGAAATTGAATACGAAAATCAAATATATCATCGTAGGTTTTCGATTCACTAAATTTCGATTTCCTACGATCACGAATAACATCTAGAAATCGAATTTATTTTCTTTAAAATATGTGATTTGTTTTTCTTTCTTTTTTTTACCGATATTCGAATTTCGTTGAAAATCTTTTGAAAATTCAACAATCGAATATTTCGCCGCTGGATCGACTGTGCACACATGTGTTTGTTTATCTTCGGATTGCAGATAAATGCGAAAGATATGTTTCGGTTCTCTGACAACAAATTGAAAATTTTCTAATTCCTGGACGAATTCTTTCGATTCGCTGATTGGTTTGACATTATTAAATGATGAACGAAGATATTCATCGGTTGGATAAGGTCGTTGAGGTTGAAAGTAATATCTTTCATCTGTTAATGGAATGTTTTTCTGTATGATATCATGAAGAGTATTGATTGAATATTGTTGTTTAAAAAGAAATGGTTTCGAAAAGAAATAAGTCACACCTGTACGAACACTGATTGTATACGAAGCTAATTCATTCGGTGGGATACGATGAAGAACTTCACGAACTGAATTAGCAAATTCATCGAAGGTATCATCGGCTGCTCGTTGACGTGTTCGAACTAATTGTGGAATAAACAATCGATACGAACGATGTCGACTAGCATGTGCACCGCGATATGTCCAAAAACGAATTTCATTTGAATTACAATTTGAATTTTCAAAAATCAGAAAACATGTTGTTGGCACGTGACTATCGGAGAGTTGCCGTTGACTAATTAAACGACTGCTAGTGGATGAATTCGAATTTCTTGACGATAACGAACGATTCGAATAGGGAGTTGAGGATTGCGTACGATTAGCCATGTTGATAAAAACAGAAAACTATTTACATCTATAATAAATAAAAAAAAGACAAATCATTTATTTAAATTTTATATTCGTTGTTCGATGATTTACAAAAGAAAAACAGAAAAAAAAACCAACAAATTCTCGTTGCAGAAAATAGAGTAATTATTTTTATGACTATAAAATTATTAAAAAAAAAGAAAAAAAGAATTAAAGAGCATCGTAATGAAATCGTTGGGATTGCAATTTTCGTTCTTTATCATCTTCGATCTATAAAACAAAATAATTTCATTCCCCCGAAAAAAAAATAACAAACAAACAAACTTTTTCTCGATATTGAAAAATTGCTAATACACCAGCTAACACAACTAAAGTAACGCCTAAAGCAATACCCGTATGAAGAATCATTCGACTGGGTGTGATAAAAAGTTTGATTAACCATCTGAAATTCGAAGAAATAGACATATTCAAACAGAAAAATTTCGTTGGAACAAACCGGCTCGGATCATCTAATGGATAAGGAACGACAACAAGCTGAGAATTAGGAATCATTTGGGTATATGTATGAGATAATTTATTCTAAAAGACAAATAGAAATTCTCATTCAAAAAAAAAATAAATGATCAACTTAAATACAAACCGAAGGACTATTTGGTGGCACAGCAACTGTTAATTTCTCAACGAAATTCGGCGTTGCACCGAGGCCAATGATGACATACGGTAGTTCTAATGTTAATTGACCAGATTGAGACATTTGTATTGCTGAAAAGAAAAGAAATTCGATTGCAAAATTCGATTGATTGTTTCGTTTTACCAGCTAATTGAATCCAAGAATCTGAAAGTCCATCAATGGTTGTTATTGTTTCCATTTTGACTAATTGACCTGGTTGATCATTTCCGTAGGGCAATCGTTGTTTATGCGAACACGCATCACATGAAAATTGACTCAAAACTAAACGATTTCGTTTTTAAAACATGCGAAACATCAAATTCTGTTTGTTCGATTTCCTACCCATGACTTTAATAAAATGCACGTCCTGTACTAAAGTATTTTGAAATCCAATTAATTGATAATTTCCATCGGTATTCTTTTGTATAACAAGTAAATCCGGATAGCCCTATGGTTAACAAATCACATGAATTTCATTTTCTGTTCATACGAAAGTCGATTTTACATTTTCAAGAATATCGAAAAACGCCGAAAGTGTTACGTTTGTCACGGATAAAACATTGACTTCGTCCGTTTGCGGTGTAAATGTTCGATTGTATGTACAAATAAGATTATTATTACTACCGCAAGCTGTATTTCGAAGAAGCATGGAAACAGTTGAATTACTCAAACTAAATCAATTAATCAATCGTAGATATTTAATTATTTCTATTTTCGAGAAAAAAAACACGAACGTTTGATTCATAATGACAACAATATCCGGATAACCATCGAGATTGTAATCTGCTATTTTGATGCTAAGTGGTATTTGATCGAACGGGGATGGAAATTTGTCAACGAGAGGAAATCGAACACCTTCACCGAAATTAATCGGCAATAGATACCACTAAAACAAGATAGTTTTTTTTCTCAATCTGCATGCCTTTTCGAATTTACTTTATTATTATCTCGAACCCAAATTTGACTTGTCGAACAATCGTTTGTCGTACAAACAGGTAGAATATGTTCGAGTTCACCATCGGCATCGATATCGGCAAATGTCGATAGATGATAGAGAATTGTTCCTTCAGGTGGATCGTATTCTCTTATAAACGACATTTGCGAAATCGGCAATTGATAAATACGAAATTTCGATGTTTGATTATTATCAATTGTAAGAAAAAGATCTATTTAATAAAGAATATTGTTTTCTTTTTGATTCGAAGAAAATATTTTTTCAATTCAACAAACCAGATATGAAATCACCGTTGAGATCAGCTGTTGCTTGCGTCGCTTTCAAACGAAGATTATCGACATTATTAAGTATATGAAAATCCTCGACACGACGTTGTGAACTACAAAAATTGATTTTTTTAAAATTATGATGTTCTATTTTCTTCTTTCTCTCTTCGCTTACAATATCAAACAAGCAGGCCGAAATGTCACTTTATTGCTACCAATCATTCCAAGAAGATCAACTAATGAATCTCCATTTGCACTAGAAAATCAAATTGACATACTTTCTTCTTCTGTGTTTCGCTTTTACTCGAGAGTAGTTGGAATTGATTGAAAATAATAATCAATCGTATCGAGTGCTGACAATGTCGATCGATCGCCCCAAAAAAATCCTCCACCATAGAATTCATCGGTTTCTTTCGATTTAAATAGAACGAATAGATCCAATTTACTGTCGCCATCGAAATCTGCAGCTAGAATATCATGAATAGTACCAGTTATATTGATTTGAACTTGTTCTGTCGATGTTGGCGACCGATCATCATTTAACATGACACGTAGTTGATTGCCTTGTGTATTTCGACAGAAAATATCAACGATTTTATCAGCATTGAAATCGCCGAATGCTAATGGAATACAATCGTCGATAAGAAAGTTTTTATTTCCGCCAAAATTCTGATCGAATACACGTTTGTCATCGTCAAGATCGGTGAGCAAATTTTTGGCAGTTGTTGCTTGAAGACAATTAATTAACGAACAAACAATTAGAATAAATAGGATTCGAGAAAAAACACGGATTCCATTCGCATAATTCATGTCATCTGAAAGAGTTTTTCCTTTGCTGAAATAAACAAACAATTGTTTAAATTAAATCTGTTTCATTCGAGTTTTTTTCGGCGCAAATAATAGATTGCATAGGAAGTTGGAAAGAAGAAAAAAAATGTTGTCAAATAGTAGAAAAAAAACACTCGCTTGCTTGCTGCTACTTGCAGATGACTGATTAGCAATAGCCAATGAGATGATAGATCATATTTTTCTATGAATATTTTTTAAGAATAATATTTCGATTAAATATACGGATTTGTCATTTATCAAAATCATTGATTATTCGAAGTTATTTTTGATTAATTCTACTGACATCTATCGAAATGATAGAGTTATGCCAATTAAGAACATTGTTTCTTCGTCTTAAATATTAATAAAGCTGCTGCATCGAAAGAACAGAAAGATGGTAGTACCTATTGTTAATTATTTATACTTTGAGTGTTACTTTGAGATATTCCCAGAAAAAAAGTCACAAACAATTGCCGGTGCAACGAATATAACGTCATGATCATGAAAAGTTCTCAGATTTATTCGAGATCTTTGAATTTTCCCATTTATTTACACGATTCTCATTAAAAAATCACGTTTATTATTATTGATTTTCATCCCGATCGATCGAAATACGATTTCTTATACATAATAAAACAAATGCTGTCTTAGTTTTTTTTTTTATAACCATATCTTTTATATTTATCGTTCGGTATTTTATTTTATTGATTTCAATTGTTATTCTTCAGCATGTTCTCTCTTTTGTCAATATATATATATATACTCAAATGGCCTTTTCGTTTTTTCTTTCCAAAATGAGAAAAAAAACTACACATAAATCGGGTACTCCATACATCTTGTTTCAAAGTCGCAGTCAATACCATAAAGAATCGCAAGGCATTTAAAATGAGAGAGCGAAAAGAGAGAAGACTAAGTCAATAAACGGTTAAGAAGAATAAAAATCGAGACTGAGAGAGAGCGAGAGAGAAAGGATGCACGAATGTATTCACAAACGCCACTTGCATATTAATATCATTACATACACTCGTAAATACGAACTTGGATCTTTACTAACTCGACTAAAGAGAATACGAATTGTGCAATGAGTCAAGCAAAATTTAATCCAACCGTTGAACGCTCATATCAACCATCAAGTGCAACTATCGGTAAGGTTTATTTTTGTTCCCACTTGTCTGACAAAAAAAATTTGTCCTTGAGAAACATTTTTTTTCAATTACGCATCTCCAATGAAAATTTAACACTTGTGTATATATTGTTTTTACTTCCACTTCTCTTAGGTTTGGATAAAGCTCAACGATTATTAATGATTGGTGCTGGTTGTTTAATTATTGTTTTTATTTTCGGTGTTATTCTTTGTCGTTTAGATATTTCAGCTGGCAAACGTAAGACTTCAATAAGATATTAATCTCATTGATTTTTTGAATTTCTAGGACGACGAGCTGCTGCTTATCAAGAAGTTGAAACGAATAAATAGTCAACAAAGAAAAACAAAAGCAATGAATCGAACATTTTTTTCCTTTATTTGTCTTGTATTAGATTAAATGATTCTAATCAGAGAGAGAGAAAAAAAACGTGAATAAATTAGTTTACATTTTATTATAATTTCTTATATAGACAGCAAACAAAAAAATAGAAAACTTTAAGTCGATGCTATCTCGGCTTTTTCACAGGATGAAAATGAAAAAATTTCCGAATAATTTTTGATTTAATAAAAAGTTCAATTTTTTTTGTTTGTCGATATGCAACACTCAATCGAACGTGTAAATCATTGGATGTTCTATGAAACACGTTGATGGTGTTGCATAAACCTCAGCTTGGATGTTTTTTGTAATAGCTATAGATAAGATCGTAATCAACCAAGCAGACAATTTGATTGTCAACACGTTTATAATCTGGATAGACAAATAATTTTCGTTGATTATCGATACTTGTTTCATCCTATTCGATTGAACAAATAATAAAATAAAACAAGATTTTGGACGAATAAACTTACACAACCATCAAAAATTGTCGTCGTAAATTTACCCGGATTGAAGATACGTAGAACTTTATGTATGATTTCTTTGTATTGTTTGCTTGGAACGTTGGTTTCAAAGCTAACATAGGAAAACTCCGGTTCAGGTGTAATGTGAATCGTGAAATAGTGTCCATCGGGTAGGAGACCATTCATCGAATAACCACATGGATCGAAAAGATAATCGAAAATCTTTGCATTTGGAAAGATCTTATCGATTCCTGATTTCTAAGAAAACATCGAATATGACAAATAAAAAGACAAATTTCGACTCGAATTCAAGCATTACTTTGGTTGCTTCAGCAGCTGTATCAGTAAATTCTCGATAGAAAATTTTCATTTTCTCCGGATCTAATTCGGTCATGATAACTTCCAATGTTTGATCGGTTTTATTATGAACACATTTTCTATCGAGCGTGTATAAATACCTGGAAATAAACGTTTTTTTGCATATATGAATTATGTTGTCCACAAATTTTCAATCGACCAATGAAGGCTGTTAGTTTTTCCTATCATGAAAAAACTTACCAACAATCTTCATTGGTACGACCTAGTATATAAGCACACCCGTCTACAACAGAAAAACATGTCGTTACGAATGATTGGATGTCAAGGACTACTCATTACCGTTAAAAAGTGTATCGAGATAAGCAACCTGAAATAGAAAAAGTGCATCAAATAACCACCGGCAAGTCAACGAATGTTATCTACTTCGTGATCAAAACTTGTATGAGGCGCTTTTTGTAGTTCAGGTCGAAGAAATTTTCGACGACTATAGAAAATTTGCTAGACAAAAGAAAATTGAAATTAACAAAACGAAATAAAAAATTGTTTAACGCAATTCATACATCAACAAGATCGAAAGATGCATATTCTCGAGCTAAATCCAACATTGGTTTGACAGCGTGAAGTAATGTTGTTTCGCCGCATGTTTTCAAAATGAAATGCGTTTGAAAGACAAACATGCTGGATTCACTGAGAACATATGTGTCCGTTGTTGGCGATTGTGCATATTTTAAAACTTTACAATTGACCAAATCGAGAACATTTTCTATTTTTTCACTGAGAAACATGAAAGATAAAAGCTCGGACAGATACGAAAAGTCTTTCGTAATTACCGAGGAATATTTCGTAAGTCGTTTTCGACACTATTTTCCACTTGGCTGGTCGTGAACCAAATCTCCAATAGTTTTTCTGCACCTTCAAAAAAATGGCCTGTCATTTTTCTCGAGCGAATAATTTGAAATGAAACGATGTTGACTATTTTCTCATCGCTTATATAGTCAAGTATTTTCTTTCTTTTCTCTTGAGTTTTTTTTTTCTTCTCTTTTTCTCGTCATTTGCCAAACAAACTCACATACGAAATAGTGCGTCAACATGACTAATAATTGAGGGCAAAATTACGTTATATTTAATTTTTTTCATTGTACGATTTCTTTTCATGTTTATTAAGAATCCCTTTGTGTTTTTTTTTATGTTTTCGTGTGTATTATTATTATTATTATTATCAAAAAAAAACAAGAAATAAAGAAAAACATTTTTTTTTTGTTTTCCGTGTGTGTATTTCATACAGATTGATCGTGTCAAATGAGTTTTAAGACATAGGTTATCCATGACTAGCCAATGTATACAAATAGTTGCTGTTTGCTTTCTTTTTTGTCTTTTAAAAAAATGAAGTCTTATATACAAAAGAGAAATATGAGACGAATGATTGATTTTGAGAGAGAGAGAGCGAGAGCGAAAAAACACATCACATTCGTGAGCCGCGTTCCTGTAAAATCTAAAAATAAATTGAACTCGACGTCATCAAATTCGCAATGTTTGCTGTCGTTGTTTTTTTACTTTGACACGTTCTGAAACAGACGTATTATTATCTTCTCGTAATGCTCGTTCGTATTGTTTCGAAACAATACATAGAAATTCTCCTTCAGGATACATATAACTTGAACCAACAGGCGAATGTCCAACTAACTGTTCGAATTTCCAACCATCGCTTAACGATGACATCAATTGTGTGACTTCTTTTTCTTGACATTGAATTACTCGATAGACTCGACTCGTTGTTCCCTGAAATCGTAGTTTTAAGTTATTCTTTTGTTTTCAGAAGAAACGATTTCTACTTCATTGATTTTCTGTCGATCACGTTCTCGAATTTTTTCTTTAACTAAATCGATTAATGGTCGAATATTATAGAATTCAGCTTCTTCTAAAACGCCTTCTTCGATAAGATTTTTTTCGAGAATTAATTTTCCATGTCGAAGATAACTGAAACACGAAACAAATGCAAAACGTAGAATTCAATCGATTTTGTTTTACTTCAATACAACATTGAAATAATTCGGATCACGATCGATTAAATACGCTCCTTTTTCGTCCTAGAAAACCACAAAAATAATAATGTAAAATAGTCGATCGATATGTATGTACGTACGACATCTGTTTTGAGATCAGGTTCATATTGACAAAGTCGACAGAGAAATGATTCTTCTTTGGATAAAGTTGAACGCGTTGTCATGAAATGCTTGCCGCCAACATTCAATAAAACCCAATCACTTGTCGTTCCTGAGAGTGTCCGTAAACCTGATTCCGGACGGGAATTATGATTATCAATTGAATTTGTATCACCATTATTTTTTTGACTTAAGATATGATCATTTGTCAACATAGTATTTGCTGTATGTTTTGTTTTATCAGTCAGAAGAAGAAGAAGAAGAATAACAACAACAATAATAGTAATATAAAAAAGAGAACCCTACAGAAACGAGAAGAAAATCTATCGAGAGAGAGAGAAGAGAAAAAACGTTCGAACTGTGACTGACTGGTAATGCCAAGCAGAAATCTAACATATTCTCCAATCATCAACTAATATATATTTAAGTACGAGTCGACGAGAAAAGAGGACGCTGCATTCTTGATGAGAATTTTTTCTTTCATCAATCGATTAGAAAAATAATATTTTATGAATAATTTCTTTCTCTCGTATTAGTCACATGCGTTTTCTCCTTCAATTAGAACAGCAAAAAAAAAGGTTTTTTTTTTCTCTCTCTCTCTCTGTCTCGACAAGTCATTTGTCGATAGGAGCATTATTGGTTAATTAAACATTAATATTCATTTTGTTATTTCACCTTTCGTTATTTTTCTGTTTGTTTATCAATTATGGACACTTTCTTTGCGCCCGGCGGTGTACTTCAATCGGATCCATTTCAAGATTTTCGAATACCTTATGCAGGATCAATACCTCCTCCTGGTTTTACACTCTATCAAGATTCAATCTATTACGTTCATCTTGGCCCACAACCGCCAATCTATTCTACGAACTACTATCATAACTATTTTTGATGAATCTTGTCCTTCTTTTTTTTTCCTATTATAAAAAATAAAAAATAAAATAAAAATTTTGTCTAATCGATGTGATCAGGTACTGATGCGACAGAACCTTTGTGTGATGATTGTTCGAGAATTTTTCGTAGCATATTGATTATTTCGATATTGTATTGCGCAACATCAATGGCAGCAAAGCCAAAATCGAGAAAGCCATGTGGCCATTCATCGACAACTGTTAAATGATGAGGAACATTGAGCTGACGTAATCGTCGTGCGAAGGCTACATTATCATCGATAAATGGATCTCGAAAAGACAAGACACAATGGATATGAGAGACAAAGAAAAGAAACGATCTCTTACCACGTGCACACGGCTATTGAATAATAAATAAAGAAGAAAAAAAATGAATTAGATTGATTTTGTTTATTCAAAATTAATAAATATTACAACAATGAAAAAGATTTGTTTAATTTTTTTTTCGATACAAATCGATATGGTCCATCGATTTGAAATTTTCGTGCAAAATCACGCATAATTTCATCGGTTAGTTTTCTACTAGCACGATTGGCTCGATAGAAATTTAGAAAACCATGCGGAAGATTAGTTACAATAATTAAACGATGATTAACGGTTAATTTTTGTAGATGACGAGCAAAAAGAATTGAATCATCGAAAAGAGGATCTTGTTGACATGCCTGAAAATGTCGAAGTTTGGAGCTCGAAGCAATCATGTTATTCATCATAGCGATTATAATGAAAAGCAAATAGAATTATTCATTTTTACTTACGATTAGATAGGTCGTAGGAAATTGTCGAAGAATATCATCCGAAGCATGCAATGGAGACATATAGGGATTATTCGGTAGAGATGATTCACGTAATTTTCGAAGGAGACGAGCTTGTTCAGAGCCCATAATATCGCCTAGAATGAATAATAATCATATTTCGACAAGATTTTAGTTGAATGATTTTATTTATCATGAAACCTAATTGAGTATAATATGGATTTCCTCGAAGAAATTTTGTTTTCTTATTTGAATCAGATACAATTTGACTAGATGGATTCTCTTTGGTATTCGTAGTTTTTGCAACAGATTCAATTTGATCATCTTTAATGCCAGCATAAGCTGACAAACATCGCCAAAGAAAACCGGTATTCAATAGAGGATCCATGATTGCCATTAATCGTGAAGGTGACATGCTAATTCGAACATCGATAATAATAATTTCGAAAGAGAAAATGATCGAAATTACCTGTAACCGAGAAGAAACGGAGTGTAAAAACAAATGATTGAATCAGCTTTTCTCAATCCCATTTCGATGGCTTTCATTGTGACGATAGTAAGTAGATTACCACCGGCGCTATCACCAGCTAGTAGAAGTGTTTTGCCTGTCCAGCCGAGTTTTCGTGCATTTTTTAATATCCATGCATAAGCATAGAAACATTCTTCGATGGCACGTGGAAATGGATATTCCGGTGCGAGAGAATAATCGATCGAAACAATCGGAATTTCTAAACCAAGTGCCCAAGGTTTTAAATAGACCTTAAATGACGAGAAAAACATTAGAAAAAAGAAATTTCGAATTCGTTGCTACTTCGTGAGTTGATGATGATGTAGCGATAAATCCACCGCCATGTATATGCATAAGTAAATGATCGCTCATCGGTAGAATATTTGTTGAAGATATTTCGAGATCAGTTCGTTGTAATGGCAGTTCATTCATTCCCTCGCGTATTTCATTCGAAAGAAGTTTAACATTGACTAATTGCTGTGGATTTTCACTTCCCGAACCGGTTGTATTATCCGAACCAGCGCTAATATTTCCTGCAGCACGTTCTTTAGGTTCTTCGTGACCTGGACTAGCTGTCGGTGGTTGAATAGTAATACCGTTGATTTCAATTGGTTGAGGTCCAATTTGAAAATATTTTGCCACGGTTACTTTCGGCACGATATATTTCGCACCCATTTTAATATAATCATGATCGACAATATTCCAAAATGATTTACAAAAGAGATAATCACTGTCACGAAATATAGCCGAACATTTCTTCGCTCGTAGTTCGGGAAAAAGAAGATATTTCGGTGCTGTTGCTAGACTTGCCGCTGCATAGGATATCGAACGATTGTATGTTTCATGAAATGTTGCAAGACCAGCGAGAAGAAATGTTAACATTGTCTGCATCGATGGAGCAAATTGAAAGCCACATGTTCGACCAAAGAAAAATTCCGTATCAAATGCAACCATTTTGAAATAATCTAATTCGATATCCAATGGTAAATGATCAGCATCAACCTATGAATTAAAAACAAATCAAATTTTGCCATAGATTTGAGTTTTTTTTTCAATACATATAAAGTTTTCTTTTCGGAATAATCGACCATTTTAACAGCTAACCGAAGAATACGTTCCATAGCCTCAAGTGCTTTCGTCCATGATTCTAATTCTTGATATAATTTCGATGAATACATAAGATTAAATAATAATCTAGCACGTTTTATATCGATCTGTTGAAGAACATCTAATGTTCTTAAACAAGCTTGACCATGAGCAATAACTAATGTTCGATAACCATTAGCACGAATCTATAGATTTACATTCGTTTTTCTTTTGATTTCAATTCAAAGAGAAATTACTTCGGAACTGTAATCGAAATGATGAAAATTATCGGATAAATATCGAATCAATGGCATAGTTAAGTCAATCGAACGTAAAAGATCAGTTAGTGAACGTTCGAATTTTTGTGAAATATCAGTTTTTAATGTAGAAAAATATTGACAATTTCTATCGGTTAGTTCACGTAATGTTGTGTATGTTGAATCGAAATCAAATTCCAATCCAACAGTATTTGCTATTGTCGATGATGGAAGAGATTGTTTAACTGTTTTAGATAGACGATTGAGATCGGTTGGAACTGTTTGAGAATTATGAATTTTCGAAGATTTTGTTGATGATGAACTCATGAAACGAAATAGTTTCGTCTGGGATTCATCGATTGTCGTCATACTAAATAAAAATAAATGCTCTCGGATTTTTCTTCACTGTCTACGATATATAGCACATATGTTCTCTCTTGCGTATCTTTTATACGTTAAAATAGTTCGTACGAAGGTCATTATGAATCACACACTTACGAAAAGGAATTTATTCGAAATATTGTTGTTATTTGATTTCGAGAGTAATTACATAGTCTTCTTGTTATTGACCAACGAATGGCATTGAATAAAGATTGACTATGACGCGTATTGAGTAAATTTAACATTTTTCTTTCTTTCTTTCTTTCTTTCTTATGTCAATTGATGAAATATTTGTCTGATGTTAATAATGGTCTATAAGGAGAAAAGAAAAACAACTCGATATTCAATTACATTAGCATTTATCTGAAATAATATCTGCGTTTGCTTTTGTAGTTAGGATTGAAAATTTTATTAGATATTTAAGTGAAAAAACAAAAAAAAATTCATGTTTGTCCAAGAAAAATACTTGCAAATTCTAAAAATCAAAAGCAAAAATCAATGATATGATTGTACGTATAATTTACCGTCGAATGTTAATCGACCGTCTTTGTCACGATCGATTTGAGCAATCATTTCGTCGATTTCTTCTTTAGTTAATTTCGTTTCTTCATGAATTGACGTTAACAAACGTAAAACATTTCGTAATTCTTCACCATCAATAAATCCATTATTATCCGTATCGATTGCTTCGAAGATTTCTTGTAATTCTCGTCGATCATCATTATCACGAGTTCGTTGTAAAATTGACATTATCGAAAGAAATTGTTGACAATCAATGAGTTTACTATCTATTTGAATTTAAAATTGAAAGAAACAAAATGTTGCATCTTGTCATCGAACCTGAATTAACAACTTCATCGATTAATTGTTGAATTTCATGATCGGTTGGACTACGTTCTAATGAACGAATTAGTATACTCAATTCTTTAGCATTCATTAAACCATCTTCATCACGATCGAATAATGTAAATGCTTGAGTATATTCTATAAAGAAAAAAAGTAGGATAGATAGATAAATCTAAATTGAATATATTTGAGTTTCCTACCAATTTTTTGTTCATTAGTTAAATGTTTAGACTGATTTGTTGTATGACTACTCATGTCTAGTCTACTCGTGTTTTAATCGAATAAAATAAAACGAAAAGCGAAACCCTCAAGATTTAAGTAAAAAAGAAAAGACTCAATCAAAAATTCGTTTTCTTAAGTTTCACATGTTTATTTTGTTATTTTTTTTTTGTAATAATCAATAACAAGAAGAACAAAACGGTACAAATAACAGGCAAAAAGAAAGAAAAAACAAACTGCCGTACAGAAAAAAGAAAACAATTGTTGTGATTATTTCGCACCAATATCATTATTCTTCCATTGATTCTTTGGTTTCATTTTCTTCTTTATTCTTATTTTTACCGACAGGTCTGAAGGCAAAAAAGAAAAACAAAATAAGAATAAATCTCGAGAATATCGACGAGTTTTCTTACCGGTAAACACCAACAACAACCGCATGATCACGTTCGTACGGTTCTAATGTGAGTTGTTCTTTTGGTTTAAGTTTTTCACTTTGAAGTTTTTTAACTTCACCAGCAAATACAGCTTCAGGCGTTGCTGTAGAATCAATACAACTTGCCTTGAAAGAAAAAAAGAGAGATTCAATTAATGAACAACAGATTCGATTTTTTTTGGTACTTTAATTGAAATGACAAAATGTCCGCCATTTTTCAAGAAATAATGCGCATTCAACGCAATAATACGTGCTTGATCAGGCTGAGCAACGTCAGCAAATACTGTGTCGACCATACCTAAAATGAATAATAGGAAATAATTGATTTTTTTTTCTGTTTGATTTTACCAATTAACATTCGATATTTATGCGGATGACGTGCGTCTTCAATAATTGGTATAATATTCGTTCGTTTCTTGGCAACATTCAAGAGATCTCGACCTGAACGATGTGAGAATTCAACTGCAAAAACAAGACCTTCCTGAAAAACATCAACAAACGATCTCTTTGAAAAATTCGATAAGAATTCAAATCACATACAGGTCCAACGATATCGGACACATGAGATACAGTTGTACCACTAGCTGCACCAAGATAGAGAACTTTTGAACCTGGTGGCATATGAATACTGTCAACACCACTGAGAATAGCAGCACCTAATTTCGAACGAAACGGATTCCAAACACGATATTCAATTTTATCTTGATTTTCCCCCTTTGAAACAAAACGAAAAACAACTTGTTTTTTTTTCTTCTTCAAACGGAATATTTTACATCAACACTAATTCGTTTTTCACCATAAACACTTTCTCCAACGACCAAATTTCGTGTTAAGAGCATATCGTCATCTTTCGAACGAGCAATGAACACACCGGGATGACGATGCGGTTCGACAACAACTTTTTTACCGCCACCACCGCCGCCTTTTCATAGAAATACAAATAAATCAAACATTTATTTTATTTTTCACAACAAAAATTACCTCGGCCTCCACCACGACCGCCTCTACCACCACCACCACCTCGGCCGCCTAGACGAAACGAAATTCGTTAGATTCGATCCTAAGACCTCATGTTTCGAACTTACCACCTCGACTACCTCCTCTACCACGACCACCTAATAATTGAATTTGTTATTCGAATTTTAAAATTATTCAGAAATCTTACCACGACCGCCTCGATCAACGCCACCTAAACAGTTAAAAAATCGATCGTGTTTTCTCTTTCACTGAAAAAATCTTACCTCGACCGCCACGGAAACCTCCACGGTCACCACCGCCGCCTGAAATACATTCGATCGATTTGTATTACTAAGCAAAGAAAATCCTACCTCGTCCACGGCCTCCACCGCCACCACGACCACCACGAAAATCTATTCGATGAAACAAAGAGAAAACACACGTCATCGAATGGATTTACTGAATTTTAACGAAATCTACCTGGACGCATTATCGATTCAAACACGAGAATATGCTTATGAACGATTAGTTCAGCTAACGAGCAAAATGAAACGAAAATTTACTACTGATTTCTTACAAAGACGAATATCAACCAATGACTGTCCGATCATTAAATTCCCATTTTTGTTTAGGAAAATATTTTCACATAAAATTCATCTCAAAATTTTTTCGACATCAAAATATTTTCAAATATTTCAGCAATATTCATTTCTCGTCTTGTTTTATTCGTGCAGAAATAGATGCCACTAGATATAAATATTATAGGCGAGTCGTGATTCTTCGAAATGAACTTAAACAGAAAAATAAAACAGGGCGTTGAATTCAAATCACCTCGACGGTAACGAAAAGACAAAAGGGCAGTGAATTTGTTTCTTTTAACCACTAATAGCTATTTCATGTTTACATGCACGCCCAATTCAAGTGTTCCGCTTTTTTTTCTTGCTTAAAATCATTTTTTATTTGGTTAATAATAGAAAATAAATAAAATAGTACATTGTTCTTTTTTTAAACAACCAAACTGGGGGGAAGAAGAAGAAAAAGAACGGACAAGAATGTCTATGTACATGAATTGAAAACATTGTATCCATGCCAAAGTGTGTTTAGACCGGGAATATCCCGTGTTTTTTCATAGAAATGTGCGTCAAGTCGACGACTTTGCTCATCAGATAAAACCGTTCGCCAATCGCCGACAATACCTTTTCGAACAAATTCAATTGTTGTCGATGGTTCGGAATCAATGATTCGTTCATTGAATCGATTCTGTTTCAAATAATCGAATTGTGTCACTAAAACCGTTCGTTCCAAGAGCTTCTTATTGAGATCAATATTGAGAAATTGAGCAACACGAATAATACTCGAACGAATATTCGCTTTCATATCTTCATACAAAACAAATAGAACATTTGGATCATCTCTATGTTCCCAACAGGAAAATAAATAATCGAAATAATCGGCATGACCAGTTTGTCCAGCGAGGAACTGTTCGAATAGACAATCGAATGATAAATTCTTGGCAGCTTCGGGACTAAGCGATATAATAAATCGAAAGAATGACACGCAAACATCTTTGGGATTTCGAACTACACAGATATATTTTGCATTGGGATGGTAAGGTATATGTTCGAAGACAAGATGTGTCTTGATCGCACCGGGTCTTGGCATAGCTTCGACGACATTCGAACCATGCATTTCAAGGAATGGATTGCGTGCAATAAAATCATCGAGATTTTCATCGAAACCTTGACCATTATTCAGCAATGCATAGACTATTGTTTGCATCCATGTTGTACCTGAACGTGGCATTGTTACAATGAAGATATCATCTGCACGAGCATTGTATGCCAATGCTGAATGAATGGTTTTCGGAGCGTACAAATGCGCTGGAAAACGCATGCCTTCAATGAGAATTGAACCGTTACAAATTTGTGTTTCTTCACAATCTTGAAAGATAGTATTTGGCATTGTGTTGTTGAATGGTTTGTTTGTTTGTTTTGTAAAATCGATTGCTCGAAGAACAGAAACAAGAGAATAAATCTGTTTCAGAAGTAAAACATTGGGCGTCTTTTAAAATTTGCCGACTATTTATTCACACACATTCTCTCTTTTTTCTCTGACCCGTACTTTTACTCTATGTTTCAATAGTGCATCGATTTGTCTATGAAAAAATAATCAAGTTACCCTGGCCACTTGCATACGAATATTTGTAATCGATATTTTTAAAAATAGAATGTCGGTGAAATGAGAAAGTTTACATACACATCGGTGCTATACAGAACGAATAATTTTACATCCTACTTGAATAGTACATAGGTCAAAAGAGAAAAAAATAGAAAGAATATTAATTATACGAAAAAGGTACTACAAATTGCGATCGACTTGATGACATAGAAATAGTGCATTTGACATAAGTTAAAGTACCGAAACATTAAAATTTCATAGAGCATATGAAATGCAATGCTGTAACATTGTGTATATTATTTCTTTTATAGTTAAATAATAAAAAAAGATCAAGAATGCATTCTTTTTTTGTAAATACTGATAAAGTACAAGACAGACGTATCAACAGAATTCCGTTGATATCCGTATATGACCTCACGACGAGTACGCTTTTTTTCTATGACGTAAATATACCATTTAGAAACTGTGATTGTTCTTTTATGTTTGTATTTATTTCATCATACTGTACATGAATAAGTGCATAGTTTTTTGTAGGAAAGAAAGAAAGAAAGAAAGAAAGTATTTGTAATATGTATTTAATCAATCATCGAGGTGTCGATCGTGTGCAGATCTATATATTTTCTCACGAAAATGAGATTATGAATTGGATGTTATCTAAATGACTAAGCTGACGTCGATTGTGACGTCAATCGAAAAACTAAAGATAACAGAACGTTTGATTGTACTTTGTAAGTTATCTCGCTAATTAAACTGATGTCATTTATTTAAACATAAGAAAACAGCGCGAACGCAAAAGTTCAATTTAAAACAACAGAAAAAATCGTTTCGTCAGTGTTTCGTGTACCGATTGTATGATTTACCGTGTGTCTTCGTTGTCATTCGTTAACAACTGATGACCTTCAAAAGTGGTGTGTGGAGAACAGGTAAATATTTTCGCGACGACTAAAGTGCATGTACGGCATCAACGTGCGCGTGTAATATCAATATTACCTTTGGAGTAATTGAAAAAACATGGCTGCACAGCCGGACATATCTTCAACGCAAAAATCGAATGAATTACTTCGATTTTTTTTCGCAAGTTTTTCTCAAGGATTTGCTGGCTTTTGTACGAAGTAGGTCAAAGCCGATTGAAGAGAAATTATTTTGTTTTATCTATTTTCAAAATCTTAAAGTCCAATCGATGTAATCAAAACACGTATGCAAGTCGATGGTGAACTGCAAGCTGGCCGTAGTGTTGGCGAACAAATGCAAAATCGGTACTATCAAGGTTTTGTTCGTGGCTCATTACGAATCATGAAAGAAGAAGGCCTCGCTGGTCTTATGCGCGGTGCAGTACCCGGTACTTTACGAGATGCAACCTATTCAGGAATGAGAATCGTATGTTTAATTTTAATATAGGTCATATTTGTTTTAGTTTTTTCTTACAATTTGTAAATAGTATCTCTACGAACCGTTTAAAAATCTGTTCGGTGGTGGTCTACGTTTACATGAAAAGATTGCTGCCGGTGTATGTGCTGGTGGTATATCGAGTTTTCTAGCAACACCACTCGATGTTGTCAAAATTCGTCTTCAAGTCAAAGGTGAACGACGATATCGTGGTCTTATGCATGGTCTTATTGAAGTAGGCAAAACTGAAGGTTTGACGGGACTTTATAAAGGTTGGGCGCCGACAATGATTCGTGCTGCCGTTCTAACCGGTAGTCAAGTCGCTTCCTATGATCAAATCAAACGATTTCTAATCAATCATGGTTATATGAACGAAGGCTTAGCGCTGCATACAGTTGCTTCGTTCTTTGCTGGTTTAATCTGTTCGATAACAACATCGCCGGTCGATGTTATTAAAACTCGTTATCAGAATACTCCTGCACATCTAGGCAAATACACGAGTGTTTGGGATTGTTTCGTTCAATCATTGAAAGCCGAAGGTATCTACGGTCTCTACAAAGGTTTTCTACCCAATTGGATGCGTTTAGGACCACATTCAATCATTGCATTTCTTATGTATGATAATATGTGTATTGCTTGTGGTCTCAAACCGATTTAAATTATTCATTCATAAATTAGATGTAGATTCCTTTTCTCTTCCAAATAAAAATTAAGTTAATTGTTCTTCTATTATTTATTTCAATCCTATCATATACATAATCTGACAAAAGAAAAACAAACCCAACAAAAAAAGAAAGATCTCAATTAATATACATAATCATAGCACGAGCAAAAAGAAATAAAGACATTCATTATTTGAGCAAAGTAAAAAAAAATTATTCATCGTCGTCGCTTATTTCAGGTGATGCTTGCATTTGAAGAATGCGTCGTTTTTTCGTCGTTGGCTTGTCTTCGTCTGATGAACTATCATCGTCATCATCTTCAACTTCGCTACTTGCTTGTCGTTTTCGTTTGTTCGATTGGATTTCGACTTCGGGAGAAGTTCGAGCTTGACCACGTAATGTTCGACCACCTTTGACATGTCCTAAAAATATGCAACAATCGAATTCAAACAAGAATCGAACTTGAATTGAACATGTTTACCTTTAACTTGAACAGCTTTCGATTGAATTTCTTCTAATTCTTTTTCTGTATCTCGTTTCTTTCGAAATTTCTCACAATCTTTAATTGTTAGATTTCCTAGATAGTTTTTAAAAACAAAAAGAGTTTCGATAAGATTAATAAAAAAATCAGCGTCAAATTCAAACCTTGAAAACCAGCTGCATCGAAAAGTGATTTAAGATAATTAATTTTCTTTCGATTGGTATTCAATGGTTCCAATTCAGTTTTTTTCACAATTGTTTTAATACCCGATATGCGAAGAAGTTTTTTCAAATGGTCAATACGTGTTTGTTCTTGTTCGGTTTTATCCTTTTTTGGAACTGTTGCTTTCGTTTCGTCTTCGACTTTTTCTTCTTCTTCGTCCGATGGTTCTTCGGGAGATTTAATTGCTTCTTTTTTTGGTTTACTTTTACGTTGTCGTTTTTTGACAATTGGTTTCTCTTCTTGAACTTCATCATCGGCTGCTAATGATGACGAGGAACTCGAAGCATTTAAGTCTTTCTTTTCGTCTTTTTCAAGACTAACACGTGGAATACGAAGAGCAAAATCTTTTGAATTCGGAGAAGTCGACTCAACTACTACTTCTTCTTCTTCTTCTTCTTCACTACTTAAATCATCTAAATAGAAATTTTCGAATCAACTCAAAAATCAAAATCATTTTCTCTATTTTACAAGCTGTGGTCTTCTTTTCGACAACGGTCACTGGTTCGACATTTTCTTTATCAGTTCCATTCTCGATCGTTATTGATGATGTACTCGTTTCGACAAATGATAATTTTCGATTTGATTTAATTGGTTTTGTTGATGCACTTTTAATCATTGCATCCAATTGACTTGTATTCGATTTCACTGATGAACGTGAATAAGCCGATTGTCGTAAGGAATTTGATCGTCTCGAAAGCCAATCGGATGAAACACCGAATTTTTTCATATTATTCAAAAATAAAGGAGAGAATGGCTTCGAGATTTCATTTGTCAAATTCGTTGTCGGCAGTTTTTCGACATCACTCGATTGATCATCACTTTCACTTTGATCCTTTGCTTCTTCTAGTATTCACATAGAATTCAACACCCTCAAACTAACACAAATCCTGATTTACTTGGTAGTTTAATCATCGATCGACGTTTGCCTGTTGGCGTATGTGTATCATCGCATTCCTTTAATTTAACTGTATATGATATTGGTGTATCATCCATAGGAATATTCTAAGCAAAAGAATTGAGAACTAGTCGAGATTGTTTTTATGAATTCGATTACATCAAGTGCTTGTAAGAGTAATTTTTGAAATTCTCTATCTTGATCTGAATGTGGAATGATTGGTTCTTCGCCCGAACGATGATTGTATAAATCACGAATTTGTCGCGTTGTTGCATGACTGGATTTTTGAAAACAAAAAGCACACAATTTACAACAGGAAAAATCTTCTGATTTTTCATCTACCCAGGATTATCTCGTTCACGTAGAATTGTCTCAATTAAAGTCGCATTCACCATGACGAACTTCTTCTTTTTTTTATTTATTTAAACAGAATAATCTGAAAAGAGAAAAAAAACAAACAACAACAACAAAACAGAAAAACAAACAAAAATTCTGCTAAATCTATGTTGTTCGTTTTCGTTTTCGATTCGAACCCATTGTAAATGAATCTCTTAATTTCGGTTTAGTTAAAGGCACTTCTAATTTCGCTACACTTGTTTGACCAATATTCACGAGTTTACATCCAAGTTCATTGAATATATCTTGCAATCTATTTTACAACAACAACAATCAACAATCGATTTCATCTAACATTGATTTACTTCGACAATGCAATTGAACTACCAAGTGACAAACGTAAACTATCGATATCAACCGTAAATCGGCAGATATGAAGAGCAAGAATACAGATATGAGCTGTTAATTTCAATCGAAGACGTGGCGGAACCGTACTAAAAACAATCACGAATTGAAATTCGACTAGATTCAAATGCAAACTTGTCTTGTTTATGTGTACGTTCGTTGATTGTGGCAACAGCATACATTTGTAGAGCTTTTTCTTGCAAATTTCGAGGTGCATCATCAGGAAATGGTTCTAGAGAATAATCTCGTTAACGAAATGCGTACATTCAATCGAATCTTCTTACTTCCAGATAAACGTTTAAACATTGAACGTTTAAAAAACGCAATAAGATAATGTAGATAGAGAATTTTCGATGCAACTTGTACACGTTCGACATGATCGACCGGTAGTTTTTTCATTTGATCGCAAACAAACGCACAATATGTACCTTCTTTCGACCATTTTTGAATTTCATCTTTAGTTGTATCGACAATTGGCGTTGCTTTTTCATTTAATAACACTAAATCATTTTCACTAATAACTAATCGAACATATCGAATTGAATCATTTCGATTGTGAGAAAAGAAAAACGAACGAACTTTCATCAAAAACAAAAACATCTTCCGGTTTTTCGGCTTGATAATTCGGTTTTGGTATAATCAATTGTTCATCATCATCCAATACGATTAAACTATTATTATTATTATTATTCGAACTTTCATTTAATTGTTCAGCACTAGTATTTAAAACTTGTTCACGTGCAGATGAAACAGCATTTTTTAAAATATTTGCTTCGATTGTATTACGTTTTTTCGAATGTACAGAACGACGTTTTTGTTCAGTACCAAATTTTTCATCAAGATCATTTCTCTAAGCAGAAAAACAAACAAGAAAAATCGAAAATTATCTATTTTCAATTCAAATCGTACATCGAGCTTAGTTTCATCTTTATTTATTGTCACATTAAAATCTCCTAATTTCGGTCGCATTGTATAAACATCGAAATTCGATGATAAATGTATGTGACCTTGATCGTCAACAAAACCGAGTACGCCACATAAATCTGTGGATTTGACGCCTTGACCTTCATAAGTTAAATCAGCAGTTTTAATCGTTGTTTGTGATGAATCAAATTGAATATCAAGCAGATCGGATGCTTGTAATTTCGGATATTGAGGAAATTGAATGAGAGCAAACGAATCTGTGTTCGTCATTTAATCTAGAAAAAAGAAAGATCAGATTGTTTTTTGATTTTATACAGAAAAAAAAGAAGAAGAGGAAGAATGTTCATCGTCTTTGTTGATCGATTTTTTCGAGAGAAATTAATCTGAAAATATTCGAAGATAAAAATATCGTAAATACGAATTCTTTCAACATACGGTTTTAATTGTTCAGCAAATGATTTCATTTCTTCTCCAACTTTATCCTAGTGGACGGGAAAAAAAAACAAGACAAATCGATTACAATCGAAAACAAAAACAAAACAATTTACATCAAGCATTGATCCGATCAATGACATTTCGACAAGGAATGAACTCGTAAATGGTCTTCGATTGTGTAATGGATTCACATCAGCACGATTTCGATCAATTGCCTAAAAAAACACAGCCGACAAACGAATTTCATTCGTTTGTTTTCGGATTTTGTCTTACAGAGGAAATTTTCGCAACAGTAATTTTCATTCGTCCTTTTCGAAAAATATCGCCTTTGGAAAAATATTCGTGATCATACGTAAAACCTAATTCTTGCAGAAATAATGGAATATTTTTTGTGACACAACAATCATGAAATTGTCGAATGCTAACATTGGGATTTTTATCTAATTCAGCTGAGGCGATATAACGTAGATGATAAATTGAATTGGGTCCATCGTCAAGTGCACAACGAACACGTAGCGTTACGTTCGATGCACCGGGTATACGAAGTACATAGACAGTTTCATGATCATCGAATTGTTCGATTTCACCTGAATAGTGAAAGATCGTTGTTTTAGTTTCTCAAAAAAGAAAATGAATATTGTTTCGAACCGGTTATATTATCACATAGGCCTTGTAAACGTGCTTTGAGCAGATCGACATAATCATCGTGAATACTTCCTTGAAGAACGTATTCCAATGATGGAAATGAACGATTTTGTGCATTTAAAATTTGACTTGGATCCATTCAAATGTTTTTGAAACAACAGAAGAAATATTTCGTCTGTCTGTCTGTATGATAAAACAAGGCGATTATACGATGATTCATGATCCAATAGAAACAAAGTTCGAGTCCTCTATACTCTCAATATCAAATCGCACACACAAGATAATTAAACGAAACGCTAAAGACGAAATTTAAATTTTCAATTTTCTTTTGTAACATGTTTACATTTCTTTCTTTCCGTATCATATCACATCTCAGTTAATTAAGTCAGCCATGTGATCCAGGGTATCATGCGAGCAACGTATGGTCGAACCGTTGGTGAAGAAAAAAGAAAAAATAAGTCTGGCAAAAGAAGGAAAGAGAGAGAGAGAGAGAGAAGAGGGAGGAAACTTTTTTCTTTCTTTCCTTCAGTTCTCTTCTTATACGTAATTATTTGATCGACAATCTCGACAATTTTTCTTCTCTTGTGCGCTTGACACTTCTCTTTCTAACTCGTGTGTGTGTGTGCCCGCCGCTTCGTCGCCAAACAAGAGAGAAAGAAAAAAAGAAAGAAAGCAAGCAGAGTTTCCCGTTCGTATTCCGCACACAGAAAATACACAAATCAATGTACTGATGTTTTCATCGAAGCCACAACAATAACAAGATATGATTTTCTTCTGATACAACGACGCATAAACGAACGATGTACAAAATTTTCACTTCATTGTGGTCATCGAACACATCGTCGTCGTCATCATCTCAAATCGATAATCAAATACCATTCGAAAGCGAAACATTCGTCGATGAAGATGATTGGGTGTTCGTCGCACCAAAAACGGAATCAATCGATCAAACGACGCCAACATCGATCGTCAATCAACATTTTAATCCTATCGAAAATCTACTCATCGAACATGCCAGTACGAACTTGTTGTTTTTCTTTTCTCGCATAAATATTCAAAATTTCATATTTTTCAAGGTATGAGTGTTTACGAACAGATTGCTTGTCGAACACGTCAACGAAAAATATTCGCCGATAACGACGAAGTCACTAATGATGACAATCAAACATCGATGATTTTTCAAGTAGAATCATTTCGAAAACGAAAGAAAACAGAAAAATCGAACTTGTTCTATTTAGTATCAATCACAATATCCGATTGATCAACAGAATCTTAATGTTTCGTTGACAGATTCTACTATGGATTCATCAACAATCAATCGACATGTCAATCGTGTTCATCAACGTCGAAAACGTTCGAATAAAAGCAATCATATCGACAAATCAATTTATTTAATTAATAAAACACTCGAACGACAACGTTTCACGTCGGCTCGTACACAAAAATTTACTCTTCATCAACCGTTTCGGTCAAATCATTAGATTCTCAGTATAATCAGTAATTATTTCGAAATATCAAAGCAGCTGCTATTCTAACTATGTGTGTCATTCCATTCTTATGTCTTTTTTTTTAAAATTTAACACGCTTGTATATACGAAAAACGACTTCTTTTTCTTCTTCTTTTCGGTGTTGTTATTTGTATAGTTCCGATTTTTTTTCAGCATTTCTATCGATTCTTAAGCCATCGGGCTGATATTTAATCGTATTAGCTATTTAACATATTTATATACATAGAAATATCTCTATATATTCGTGTGTATTTTTTTTTCTCTTTTTTCTTTCTACGAAAACTTCTATATTCATTTTCTTTTCCTCTTTGCATTGAAATAAAACAGAAGCAAAAAACATTCTTTCATTCTTATTACTGCTTGTAGATTGAGAATGAATGATTCATTGGCTCGACAGGAGTCCAATAGTGAAAAGAAAAGTGATGTACAAAAAAAACACGGATTGATCAGTGGAGTGTAGCAATCGACTGTTTAGATAAGGTCGAGTTAACATCGACTTACACGAATATGTCTGTTGTATTCAAATATGAAGACCTAACGAAACAAATTCCGTTGGTGAAGTCTTACATGCAATTGCCACCGCAGCATCCGATACGTTTTCTTGGCTTGTGTGCAAAAGTTTTTTTCTATTTTCTAGCTTATGGTTACTTACAAGTTTGTTTTTTTTTGTCGAATGTAACCGAAAAAGTACATTGTTTTGTTTAAAAGGAACTTTTATTTACATTGGACGGATTCGAGAATACATCATGGTTTTTATCGTGTTATCAATTTTTTGTCTATGGAATTCTAGCTTTCGCACAACTCGGTTGGAAAGGTTTAGAACAACGAAAGTAATCGATGAAAATATAAAAACTCAAAAAAAAAAGATTTCGTTTTATGTAACAATTATTCAGAGCTAGTTATCGATCGTATTTCTTTCTCGCTGTGTTAACAGTTGGAACAATGGGGTTATCGAATTATTCAGTTGGCTATTTAAACTATCCGTAGAGAAATAAAGTTGAAAATTATTATTATTAGTTTTTTTTCTACTTAGAACACAAGTGATGTTCAAATGTTGTAAATTAATTCCTGTTCTTATCGGAGGAATACTTATTCAGAGTAAAGAAATAACATTTGAATCAAAAGAAAATTTGTCAGTTTTGTCCTACGAAAAGATAAAAGATTTAATATTTATGATGTATGCGCTGCAATTTCGATGTCAATTGGTTTAATATTTTTTACATTAGCTGATTCGAAAGTTCAACCAAATTTTAATACTTATGGTTTGAAAAGATTGAAGTTCAATGTTGAAAATTGAAATATTTAATTTTTAGGAGTTGTCATTATTTGTTCTGCTCTTGTTGCCGATGCAATTATAGGAAATTATCAAGAAAAAATCATGAAAACGAATCAAGTTTCAAATGTTGAAATCGTAAAATCGAAAGAAAAGAAAAACAAATTCAAAGAATCGAATCTTATTCTTTTAAGGTTTTCTATAGTTTTATGTTTGGTTTTGTCTTAATACTTATCGGCTTAATTCTTAGCAATAATCTTTTATCAAGTATTCACTTTTGGAATCAAGTTTGTTGTTGATTTATTTGTGAAAAATAAAATCTTAATTTATCATAGCATCCAACACGTACCTATGGCTATGGATTAATATTCGCCGTTGCCGGTTATTTAGGCATTGATATTGTCTTAACATTGATCAAAGAATATGGTGCATTGATTTGTGTAACAGTAACAACATGTCGAAAAGCTGTGACTATTATTCTATCGTTTACTTTATTTTCTAAACCATTTGTATTTGAGTATGAAAATCAAAATCAAAACAAAACTTCTATTGAATTTATTTTTAGTTACATTTGGTCGGGTTTAATTGTTGTTGTTGGCATTTATTTAAATGTTTACAGTCGAAATCAAACAGCTTTCAATAATATAATTTCGTCATGGTATCAGAAGATCTTTTCATCGAAGAAAACTCGCGAATATTTACTACCTGTTTAATTCGTTTTCGATATGTTTGAGAATAGTTTTTCTTTACTTAAACATTACTGTCGAAAGTTTGGTTAATTGAAACGAAATGGTTGGAATCGAGAGTGCAAAACTCGATCTATGTTTGTTTGTTTGTTTTCATATGAAAGAAATAAAAGACCACCTAGCAACAATATTTTATTATTTTTTTCTTAATTTTATTTCTTACGAAATTCTTATTTTCCTATGACAACATCAAATTCTCCAAATACAAATCCATCAAAACAAATAACAGAAGCTCAAGGTGCACAAGATTACTGTCAACGTGCAAAGACAGATAAGCAAATCTCTAATGATAGCTGGGTACAGTCGGCGAATGAACGTGCTTAATTTTTTGTTTTCATGATCATTTTCTAGGTCTGCCCAGTCGCTGTTGCGCTACGCCAGGCTGGTTTTGATGTAAGTAGTCTAATTCGGTTAGTAGTCTCAATTGGTTTTAATATTAATTAAATAGGTGCCATTACGACCTTCAAAGTCATGGCTCGAAGAAGGTAAATAGAAAGGCGGTAATTTAAGACTCTTGAATACTGTAAAATTATTCCTTTCAGATAGAAAAAAACATCGCACACGTTATTCACGTGCAAGCAAATTTATTTCTTAATTTCTTAATAAATAATACATATAATTGAATTGATTAAAACGAAAAGAAATGCGAGAATATCAATGTTAAGTCATGTACTCAAACAGTAATTATCTTATATATCATATTCTGTTATTGAAAGCAGAATGTTTAATTTTAATTATTAATATTCACTCTATGTGAATGCTGGAAAGCATATCATTTTGAAGAGAAAGAAAAAAAAAGTTTCAATAAGCATAAATCTTGATAGACAACGAAGTTCCAGTATTATGTTTATTGAGCCTAGTCGTGCTTTTTTTTAAAATATCTTTCTAATTTATCAACATAGAATAAAAAGCTTTAGAAAACATGAACGTCGGCAAACTCAATTATATTTTATTTATGACTGAATGAAATTTTTCGGTTCAGTTACAGTCTTAATTCTAATTCACACCAATCACGCATTCTGTTGACAAAAAAAAAACACACTGAAAGCAGAAATTTATTCTTCCTGTTATTATCATTAGTTCAGGGGTGTGACATTGGTAAGGTTAAGAAAGAAAAACGCCATTGCGTATGATATCAGTTTTTAAAGTGATTCTTCAATTTGAAATTCAATTATTTCTCAAGAATATATCTTAAGGTACTCAAGCACAAAAAACAATTATTTACTTTCTAGTTTAAGTGGAAAATACTCAAATTCTCCTGCGCTATTCTTCTCGATAATTGATACAAGAATAAAACTTCGAATAGTTTTAATCATGCACGGTCAAAGTTGCCCATAAGAAAAAGAAAACTAAGCACTGCACGAGTTCGTTTCTTTTTCTTCGAGTGTATATTCTAAAGAGGTGAGCTATTTTTGATAAATTCTAATCAAATTATATCGAAACGAACATGAATCGTTGTTATTATTTTAATTCTCAGAAACTAGATCAAGTTTGTATTCATCTAATTGATTTATAAGAGTACGAAGAAAAAGGTTTCTTTTTTGTTCTCGTTTTCTTTTTCTTACTTTTCAAGAAAATATATCAAAGAAAGATAGAATTAAAAAAAGTACTGACTTTATGCGTGAGAAAGAAAAACAGACTTTCAATTAGATTATGATAAGTATGAGATCAATACGTCAGCTTTTATCTCGCGTCAGATGTAAAGCTATCAGACAGGAACTTCGTAACTCTATTGGAGAAATAAATGAGTTGAGTATTATCGACTAAAGCACGCAAGTTCTTATCGCAAAGAAAAAGAGATAGAGACAACAAAAAATTCAACGTATTTTTATCCAAATCTCAACGAACAAATAAATAATGTACTGATTATTTTCCTAATTTTTATTCTTACTTTTTTCTCGGATAAACAAAACATCCGGATAGATCATTTTCTATTATATATCGATATATACTAATAAAAAAAAACAAACAGAAAGAATAACATATTCTTGTTTATTTCAATTAGAAGTTCTTTGATTATTCATTGACATCTGTCTATTCTTCTCTTCTCTCCCGTTCTTTTGTGTTGTTATGCTGTCTATTTTTCTTTTATTTAATTTAGTAATACAATATTAGATTTGACATAGTCAAGAAAAACAACGGTTCTTATCAAAACCAAACGGCTTAGATTCATCTAATTATTTTTGTGCTCATTTATATTTTAAAATTTACAAATATGTCAGAAAATAAATGTTCATCTATATTCAGTGATGTTTTTATGAATCCCTATTTAATCGAACGAATTCTTATTGGAATTTATTTCGTCATATTTGTTATTGGTATCATAGGCAATATTATGACAATTATTATTATTAAATATAATAAACATTTACGTACACCAACAAATTTCTATCTGCTAAATTTATCTGTATCGGATCTTATGATTTTAATGTGTAATTTGCCAATGGAAATGATTGAAATACATTATCGACAATGGCCATTACATATTAGTTTTTGTCGTTTAAGAAATATATCAGCTGAATTCTTTACTTGCTCATCGATATTGACTATATTAGCATTTACGTGTGAACGATATTTTGCTATTGTTCATCCTATACATTTTCATCAATTGAGTCATTTTCGTCGTGCAAAAAATATGATCTTAATTATTTGGTTTCTTTCACTTGTATTTAGTATTCCATTTGGTTTTACATATGAAATTTCATCGATAACATTTACCAATACATTAAATACAACTGACGAAATCATCTATGAACAATATCAATGTAGATCTTGTGTACCCAAGAAAAATCTTGAAAAATATCTCTCGATTAGCATGATTCTAACTTCATTAGTATTTTTCTATTTTCCAATGTTTATTATTGGAACAATCTATTTATATATTGGCAGAGCATTACGTCGTATAAATAAATATGAAAATCCACTTGATCATGAACTAAGCTTGACGTCATTATCAAGTTATAGTACTTATGGAAAGAAACCAACAAGTCGTCCAACATCGAGTCAAGCAAGTCTTTACAACAAAGATATCGGTACAGATTCGAAACAAATGAATAAACATATTGGATCTTATTCGTGGTTGAAAACACGTGCTCGATGTCAAGCAAGAAAAGTTGTTGTGAAAACACTAGGTATGTGTAAATGTAAAATGACGAACAAGTCTTTTTCACCTGCTCTATTTGAGCCACAAAAGAACATTTTGAAAGACGTAATTATATTGAATAGATTCATTGAAAATGAATTTCAATAGAAAACCTTCTATTGTACTAATTATGAATTTTTATTTTCAGTCGCTGTCGTCATTGCTTTTTTTGTTTGCTATGCTCCATTATATTTACAACGTTTCCTATTAGCTATAATGACATTGAATACGAAATTGAATGCTGATTCACAAACATTTTCAAAGATAATGGCTTATTTATATTTTATATCAGGCACAACGTTTTATTTCGGCTCAGTTATTAATCCTATACTTTACAATGTTGTTTCGAATAAATATCGTCGTGCTTTTCGTGATCTATTTCGTTGTCGTTTAACATATAATCCAAAAGCTTCGAATCGAAATCAACGAAAATTTTTTCAAACAAATCAACAATTCAATCATAATTTTATGAATTATTTAAATCAACATCATCCTCAACAACAACAACAACAACAACAGCAACGAAAACTTTATAATTCGAATTTATCTTTAAATCAAAATCTTGAACTTGAACATAATCGATATCATCTGAATAAAAATATTCATCATCCTCACCCTCCAGCTTCATCGAACTCATCGGTCATAACTTCGCCAACTTCAACGCCAGAAAATCGCGATAAATGCGAACCTAAACGATTTTCATTGAGAAAACACATCTTACGTCGACAACAGCCAACTAGCAATGTACCATGGTTGATTAAGAAGAATCGAACATAATCGAACTAATTATGATTGGCATTTTGAAAGAATATAAATATGTCAACAGCAAGTGGTATATTACAATAATAGAACGATGTTTGTGTATATGCGTCTGTTTTTTTCTTGATCTATTCGATGTGTGATAGATATAAGCGATTTTTATCTCGTTTTTTTTCTGCATATCATACATATCCATGGAAAATAAAACGTCGTTTTTTCTTCTTTTGACTTGTTAATCGGGTGGAAATCTTTTTTTTTATGTATCTATATATATAGTTGAAGGAAAGACGAGCAGAAGGCTTTGATAACATTTGGAGAAATCGATCAAATGATAACTATAAATCATAGTAGTAATTTTTTCTCATTGTCGATTGTTATTCTCTTTTTTCGCGCATGCAATCTAGATAGAATTCGGTTCATTGATTAGATGAATTGAAGACAAATGGAAGGCAAATGATGAAGTAATAGACGTAAAAAAAAACACTTGAAGGATTCTTCTACATTCATGATCAACGAACGAGAGTCTACTCAGTTTTTTCTTCGTCTCCCGTTCGTTTCCGTTTTTTTTTATATTGTTTTATAAATTTCTTGTTTTTGTTCCTATGCACTTAGTGTGTGTGTGTGTGTTATTTGCATCTGCGAAAAAAAAGAAGAAAACTATTAGATTTTTCTTAGATTGAACGAACGTGTGCACTCATTGGAAATGATCTAATGAATGAATATAAAACAGCTACTATGAGAAAAAGCAGAAAAAAAAGGAAGAAAAAAAAACTAGGCGAGATATATATAAACGAATAAATAAAAGAAAACGACAGTGACAAGTAGAAAATATATGACAAAAATCTCGTTACATGTGTCGAGAGTGTGTGTTTTCTGTCATTTTAAAAAGCATTTCTTCTAGATTGAAAACCAACGAACATCGTCGAACGTATGTCGTGGTACCACTCGGCACTTCTCAGTACTGATCGTCGACCATCGCGTATTATTGCGAGTTGTAAACGATTTTCACGTCGTTTAAGTACGGGCATATTTCGTGCCGTTCGACGAATACAAGTACCAGGTAAAATCTCATGAACTTTGTTCGTTTCGGTCTATTGATTGAGAACAAATAAATACATATCATAACAATTGATTTTCTTGTTTCTCGATATTTTGAGGGTGCGCCGAGTACAAGTTATCCTCAATTCAAAGATTAACTTTTGTTTTTCTTTCTTTCTCATTTATTATTTATTTATTTATTATTTCAGTAGACAGACATTCATTAGATTTTCAACAATGTTCGGTTATCTCATACGAGTATTCTATTTTTTGAATTTTCCCTTTTGTTTTTTGTTTATTTATTATCATCGAGATTTCGTTTACGGTTATTTGTCTTTCTAAACATGTGTTGCTAATCATAATCGAATTGTTATATGATATTTCTGATTTGTATCATGTTGAGATCTAATCAATTGAATAGTAAACAAATATTTTGACCAAATTCGTACTCGGTTCTCTTTTTTTTGTCTTCTAATTAGATTTTGTTTAGACAAATTTCTTCTCGTCACATTCAATCACGAATACAAAAGCTAATTGAAAAGAGCGAACCAAAATGTCATCAATCCATATACTCAATGTCAGTTTTCTTCCTCTTCGTCTTTGTCATTCTTATCTCGAACTATCATCGATCTAAGAGAAGAAAACATAGAAAATGATAGATAGATTGTGATTGTCTATGTAGAAGATTTTTCTCAATGTATCATTCGACCTGATAGACATGGTGCTTGATAAGAAGAATGGGTGCTAATATAGCGGCTTTATCACAAGGACAGGGTAGTTTTTATTTTAGTAAACGTAAACGACAAACTCGTGCAGGTAAATCAATTTCTTCTTTTCATATTGTCGTTTGAGTTTGACTGACGAAGAAAATCAAATTGATTGTATCTTAATGAAAAAGGAAACTTAGTTGATTGATGTCTCGTGATGAAAGATAGCAAATATTTGATTATTTGTTCAATTACTTAGATGCACGTTTGGATGCGTTACTTTCCAAAAATTCTCAACATCCACGTTCATTGGATGAAATAACGAAATGTACGAGATTTTCAAAAGCTGAAGTGCGATTATTATATCGAAGTTTCAAACAAGTACGACATTTTTCTTTTTTGTATTCGATGAAAATAAATGAATTCTGATCGTAGGAATGTCCTGGTGGCAATGTTAGTGAAGAACGTTTACGTGAAATTTATCTCCAATTTTTTCCGCAAGGAAGTAGGTTTTGTTTTGTTTTTTGCTTAAATTAAACTATTGATTTTGTGTTTTAGGTCCAGTTAAATATACCCGTTTTCTATTCTCAATTATTGATCGTAATCGAAAAGGAACATTTACATTCGATGTAAATTCAATTTACAATAACTAACGATTGATTTTATATCTTCTGTATTTTGAAATAGGATTATATTCTCACACTTTCAGTTCTATGTCGAGGAACAATCGAAGAAAAATTACGATGGATTTTTCGCTTGTATGACATCAATGGTGATGGCATGTTAACACGAGAAGTAGAGATTCTTTTGATGATTTTATTTGTCAATATACTTCAATGGAATGTTGATTAGAATGTTCGAGAAATCATTGTATCATTCTATGATCTACTTGGTCCATCAGTTCAACCGAAAGTTGAAGAACGTGAAATCGAACAACATGTCGATGAAATATTTCAAGTTGATTTCTGTTTTTTTTTCTTCTAATTTTCATGTTCATTCGAACTTTTCTAGAGAATCGATGCGACACAAACTGAACAAATTACATTAGAAGATTTTATTGATTATTGCAAACGAGTAATTTATTATAAACAAAAAAAGACAGAGAAATCATCAACATTGTCTTCCTGTTTAGCGATCATATCTAATCGAATCTATTCAAGCATTGTCCTGTTGTTTATGAAAATGTACTTAGAAATTAATATTTATTATGTGTTGATAAACGATTATTGTACATTAATTGTTCTCGAGCAAGTATATCGGCTGGATATGGTGTATTTCGATCAAAATTTCTCATATCTGCTGCTGGTCTAATTTGATAACGAAAAGATTGATTTGCTTTTTGTACTTTTGTTGTTTCGTCATAATCATTGCGTAGATATTCGGAAGAATGCTTTTGTTGAATAGATAATTGTTCATTGAAATAATTTCGATCATTCGATGTAGAATTTGTTTGTTTATACGGATGTGGCGTTGGTGTACGACAATCCGCCGAAAGTATCGATGAACTTCTCAAAGGCTTGATTCTATTTCGACGTTTGATAAAATATTTACGAAGAAATAGAATTGCATATATAATGAGAATTAAAGATATTAAACTGGATAGTGAAAAAGACACTAAAACAAGAATCGTCAATGTTTCGTATGAAAGAATAATCATAATTCTGTTTCGTTAAATCGTCTTTATGATTACATTTTTATTACGTTTGTCGTTAATCTGTTTTCACAGATAAGAAATATTTGCTTAGAAAAGTGCGCAAACTTTTATTATTTCGAATGGGATAGAAGTTTTTTGTTGTTGTTGTGTGTCTTGATTCATGTTTCGAAATGTGACAGCTGTTCACGAAGCTGTTGTTCATCAGCAACAACAATCGAACGAAAGTTCTCATCATGAAAATCTTCATCTCATCAAAGATCATCAATCCGATGATATTGCACATGAATATATCAATTCGAAAAATCATTGGACTCATGAACGACAACAATTAATCGAACAATTGAAACATCTTGATCAACATCAAGATCATTCACATGAAATTCAACGTATTGAAAATCTTATCGAATGTTTAGATGAATTAATTCAAACAGGAGATCTAACCAAATATTATCAATTTTCTATTGAACAAACAAAGAAATCTGCTGATGATAGACTAATTCGATTGCCGAAACATCTATCCAAAACACATCTATCGAATCCATTCAAAAGAATATCATCCGAAATTCTTCATCTACAAACTCAAGTATTCTTCGGCTCTTTCGAATGATGAATTCATTTGTTCGTTCGTAGATTTCATCGAAAGAGAAAACATTCGACAATCAAAAACGAAATACTGGCGTTCAATTCTATGTCATTGCTGAACAATTTCAACCGAAGAAAATTCAACGAACTTAAAATCTATCCAGTATTGAGTGACATCTAGACACAAACAAACATTCGATATCATATGAACGCATGCTTCGTTTTTTTTCTCTCTCCCCTCTTCTCTTCTTATTTAACTTTCGTTTTGTATAAGCAGCATAGATAGATTTTTGCAGAGCGATGAATGATGAATTTAAGCTAAGTGCTGATCCCGAAGAAGTCAGTGGTGAATAGATTTTAATTAACTTAAATTAATTTTCTATTTGAATAGATAAAAACTTTTCTTCATGGTCTCGGTTTAGTACCACTCAATGAATATTATAGTAAATTAAGAAAATAACTATGGAATTCATCTGTCAATTTTATATTTTTCTAGTACAAGTAAAACAATTTTTAAAACGTCAAGGACAATCAACAAAAAGTACAAACGAACAAATACAAAAGAAATTAACCGAAAACGGAATTCATCGAGATGATTCATCGAAAAATTTCCCCGTAAGAAATGTCTTGTTTGTTGTTTTAAAATACATATTCAAAAGATTGTCGAAATATTTAGTTATTATCAACGAGAAAACGAACATCATTCTCGCCGGTTATTACTCGTAAACGTGGTAAAGCTATTAAAAAACGAACACCATCAGCTAGTGTAGCTGATATACCTGCAAATTCTATCGATGATAATGAAAGTGTAAGAGAGAAAAGAAAAACATAAATTTCAAATCTCTGTTTCTTCTTCTTCTAGTCAACAACGCAATTAATCAATGATGATCAACCATTAGATTTACGTGTGCAAACAAAATCTTCACGAAAATCATAATTATGGATCTTTTCTTTTTCCTGTATATGAATTATTATTCTTCATAATAATAGAAAAAAAACGCGAACAAAGTGAAAAGAACACTCATATAATTATTTCTAAGAGAATTTTCTTTCTTTTTCTTTGCTAAATAATAATTACTTTAATGAAAAAAAGAAATTATAAATGAGAAAAAGAAACGATAGATTTCTTCTTTTTTTTGCTTTTTTCAATCTCGATTTTGTGATGTCTTAATCATTAAGGATTACTTCCGTAGAATTTCTCTATCGAGGAAATCTAACGGCTGAAAGCATTGAGATAAGATAGACTTCTGAACAGATCTTGTGCTCGTTTGATTAAAACAACAACAACAACACGAGAGAAATGCCTGAAGATATTTTTATTCTTGTTGATTATAACAGATTTAATATAATCAATGATGAAATGCAAGTAAAAATAGAAACAATATAGAAATTGAATTGTCATATCATCATCTTCTGGAAAGATATGAGTGCCGATTGAGTACGTCTACGTGCTGTCATCGACTGAGGTTTGTCTTCTCCTTTGTTAACAATGAAGGTCTAACTAACATTAATAAGCATCTGTCCTTCATATTCTTTCGTCGAGTGTTAAACTAAATATTGACTTAGATTATACACTCCATCAGATCTTGTTTATATTGAACTAAATAAGAACCGATATGTGTTATATATGCATGTGTTAAAATATAGATGAAGTATGAAATAAGAAAAAGAAATTCAAATGTTCCCATTCGATGACAAGCAAATAGTCGGAAAGGTAAAGAGAGGAAAAAATTATGCTTCACACTCTAAAATATTGGAAACGTAAAGAGAAGAAAAAAGTTTTTTTTTTAAAGAAATAAAATCATAGGAGTATTTTTTTCTTCGCCTTCCTTTTTTCTTTGCGCATCACTACCAAGTTTTCTGACAGTCGGGCGTAATGCCACAACGATCTCCGTTTTTTTCTCTTTCTCTCTCTGATAGACACAGAGAGGAGAAAAAACTTCGGTACGCAAACCGTTCTTTCAATGAAATACGTTACTCTACTTACTCCCGATAGGTAGAAGAGAGAGAGAATACTCATTAGTGGTCTACCGAGAGGAGAAGCAACCACGACAAGTTGACTAGAGTTTTCTTTCTTTTTCCTCAAGAATTCAAATGAAATAGATATTTACTTAATATTACAATTCCAAGTATGTTAACAAATTCATCTTGTTTCTTTTAGATGTTTTTCTTCTCGTTGTTGTTGTGAAAGGAACTTGTTAGTCTATTATTGTTCAACTAGTAAATAACATAGGATCACAATAGATGAAACCATATGTAAATTTATCGAGAACTTCTTTTTTTTTTGTTCTTCTTCTTCTTCTTCTTCGAGATTTCTATGAAAGAAGAAAAATAACAACAACAATTGAGTTCGATTTATTATATTGATGATACAAAAAAAAAAGTCAATTACGATAGAGAAAACAGACAAATGTCAACTAATATTAATGATTGTCTTTAAGATTTCGATAGAAAATCACGTCAATCAATCGATGAGATCGATATAACATTCGGCAGAAAGATTCTTTCATTTTAGGATAAGAAAACAAATCGTTTCGTTCATATTTACCAGTCGGAAATCTCATTATGTTTATTCTATTTTCTTGTTTTTCTCGTTTGTCGATATGATTTTTTCATGAAAAAATTCACAAACATTTCTTTTTTTCTTTTATACATACACATAGTAGGAAAAAAAAACGTGTCTATCTATTAGAAATCCACTCGATATTGTCGCTTTAATGATGAAGTTAAATATGTTAAATAATCTTTTCATGAGTTTCTTACTGATCATGCAATAATCAGATTTGCTTTCTAAATAAAAGCTTTTCTTTCTTCGATTCTTCAATGTCATGTTTATTTATTAATATTAAAAATAGATAAAAAATAGAAAAGAAAAAAAAATAGCACACGTTCGTTGGAATATATATCTATATCTTTTTTTCTATTTAGTTAATTAATTGAATTATGCAAAATATATCTTCATCAGCGTCAACATCCGAAACAACACGTATCGAGGTTAATGTATCCGAATTTCATCGTGGAGAAGTTTCAGTTAAACTTCGACGTGATAATACACTACTTGTACATGCATTACATCTCGATCAATATGCTGTCGATAATTTCTATCGCAAAGAATTAGTTAAAACATTTCCTTTACCAGCTGGTGCTGATATTGATAAAATACGTTCAGTTATACGTAGTACAGGTATATTATCTATTGATATACCAATGTTAAGAGATAAAGATGCAACACGTCGTTCACATGAACAATTACTACAATCAATTGAACAACCATCGAATACTGATTATCATCGTTCAAATTCGGCTGCAAATATGTCAAATGAACGACCTTCATCATCAACAACAACAACATTACCTAAACGTGCTGATAGTCTTAGTAATCTTCAAAGTAATTCATCACGATTTAATATTGCCGATTTTTTGCAATCGTCAACATTTCATCCGACAATTTCGCCTAATGGAAAAAAACTAATTCTTAAAGTTGACACACGTGGCTACGAACCCGATGAATTAACCGTACGTTTATTTGATAGTGATTTATTAGTTCAAGGTCGAAAGAAATCGTTAGCACCATCGAAACGAGATGATTTCAAGCAATTCACTCAAAACATTCGTTTACCTAATGGTATCGATAAATATAATGTAACATCGCAAGTTATGGACGATGGCATACTTGTTATCGATGTACCATTACTTAGTTCAGTTGTTTATTATCGATGAATTTCTTTTTTCTTTGTGATAGAAACATTTTAAATTTATATAGAAAATAAAACAAAGTCGTTTTGTTGTTTTTCTTCTGTGCCGATGCTTGTAGAACAGAACAATGAAAAAAAAAGGAACTGTGATAAAATTCAAAATGTTTTTCTAAGACAAACAAAAAAAAACGGCGAATTATCAATTTATATAATCACACAGATAGATTTCTTTCGCTTCATTGACCAGATGATTCCGTCTGATTATTGCTTAAATAAACAACTGAATTCGTCATTGTCGTTATTTTTTCTTCGATCTATCTTTCTAATTAACAAAAAATGATCAGTTCTATCGTTTCTTCTTCTTTTTTTATATCTGTTTATCGACATGAATTTGTTTGATTCTATCAATTAGATATCCAATGCGATAAACTTCCGAGAAACAACGATGAAGAATATATGCTTCATATTCTATAAAAAAGAAATTCTCGATAGATAGACGATGGATGAAAATAATCAAACGTGGCCGTTTATTTCTTCACTAACGAAATCAACAACAAATTCATTAACAATACCTCCACCACCGACGGTACGTGAACGTAATCGAATGCATGCATTAAACGAAGCATTCGATGAATTACGTCGTGTTGTACCGAAAGCTAATTTACATGATCATCAACGTTTATCGAAAATAGCTACACTTCGTCTTGCTATTCATTATATTAGTTGTTTAACGCAAATACTCGATGCTAATGGACCAATGAAACAATATCCACATCAACTAATCTCACCGCCACCATTGTCGGCATCATCATCATCATCAACAGCAGCAGCAGCAGCAGCAACAACATCGTATATCGAACAAGATTCATTCAATATTTCGAAACGACGTGGACAACGTTTACGTCGACGAACGCGACGGACAACAAACGACGAACACATGTTCGATGACGATGAATAAACTGCACCTGGATAATACATACATACGCAAATCAAGACATTAAACTCTTTTCTTTTATTCTATAAAACAAAATAAAATAAACATTTACTGTTTTTTCATCCTGTTAAAAGAAAGTCATTGATCATCTAAATCATAGTCAAAAAGTAAGTGACATACGAAAACGGATATAGCATTGTTCATGTGATTTTCATTGAGAAAAATTATATTTTCAAAGGTTTGTTTCTGATCGTTTGTCAGCATACTAGACAAAAAATAAGCAGCAAATTCTTTACTAAAAATAGCTCGTAAACAATCTGTTTTTCGTTGTACATGTATGAGATAAAACTTATTTCAGTACATCGAAGAGATTCAGACAAGTAGAATTAGAATGTTAAACCCCCACAGAATAAAAGCCA
>Ga0209915_1000981_pt1 | contig 48692 bp, 49 predicted proteins | sample ThiBiot_750_plan_FD_183952 | JGI IMG/M metagenome (GOLD analysis project Ga0209915, IMG submission 183952) | Wastewater bioreactor microbial communities from Cape Town, South Africa - Thiocy_cont_750_plan (SPAdes) | ecosystem: Engineered > Bioreactor > Thiocyanate-remediating > Anaerobic-Aerobic... | reverse complement strand
AAAAAATAAAATTTTTCTTAACGGAAAAGTTTGAATCGTCTCTGTATTTTATTTTATTATTTGACATCTATCGAGAAAAGTAAAATATAACAATGACGTCATGTATAATGATAAAGATTTACATATGTAAAGAAAGAGAGAGAGAGAGAAGAAAAAACGAAAATCTTCTTGTCGTCTGCTACCATCGTCTATATTGTTCAAAGATAAACAATGCAAGTACACATCGGACGTGTCTTCTATTTATTTTGCCTATGGACTGTATATAAACATATGTAAAAATCGATTCGATCATTCTATTCACATCGATTTGATAGTTACTATCTTTCTTTTTTTCTTCTTCGAATAAAACATTATGCTAACAGTTAGCAGTATTTTCTTACTAATCGTCGTATCGATTTGTTCTGGTCAAACGACAAGTCGTATATGTCCACCGGATACAGTTGATTTCGCGACGAAAGTCGAAAAATCATCTGTCGTTGTCTATGGCAAACCAATGGCGAAAATAATGAATGACGGAAGTGACTCAGTTTTTCAAGTTTCATTCCAAGTCGATTGCATTTTCAAAGGACCAGCAACATTACGACAAATTAATATTATCGATGCTGGTAAGAACAAAAAAAAAGCAAAACAATTGTTTTGATTTCTTTTTATTCGCATTCTTAGGTCGTGTCGATGGTAAAATACATTGTCAAGATTTGCCTGTTGGCCGTGGTTATGCTATTGTCTTTCTCGAGCCAGCTTCATCGAATACAACTGATCGTAAAACATATGTACCAGCTGATTTCGTTGAAATCGTCGATCATAAAAATTCAACAGCTTCACTCTTAGCTCGTGCATGTAATCTTCATCGAATTGCTCCACTTCAAACATTAGCATCCGTTGCCGATGTCTGTCCAGCTGTTGGTACCGATCCAATCTGTCTTGAAACTGGTGCAAAAGTAACGAAAGGTATTCAAGCTATTGTTCCAGCTAATGCAACAACTGTTCTCGTTGGTGATCTTCAAATTAATTCATCAAATCAAACCGTTGCTGTTATCAATGAACATGATCATTTGTCACATCCAATTCATTCAGCTCAACAAGAACTCGAAACAATTAAAAGTAAATCAGGCAGCCATCAAGTCGATGTGGATTCGCACAATAGCAGTGTATCAATTACATTTAATCTTCTTCTTTTATTCGTCGCTATATTCGTTAGTTTATATTAAATTTTATTCAAACAAAACAAGACTTTTCAATTTTCTTTTTTTATTATATTCCTATTTTTCGAAAATACAGTTAATTGAATATTCAGTATAAAAAAATATTTGTTCATTCGTTTTGTTTATTCATAACAAACAAAAACTAATCTAATCCTATAGTATAACTGCGACACCTGTAGTATTGACTACGAATAAGCCATAGTAAACATGTCCTCCAATCATTACAATGTTTATTCTATATCCAGCTGATTCATCGGAGTTTCATACAATCGTAGCTAAATCCTACGCTTGTCTCCGGAAAAACAATAGAATATTAGTTTCTGTCTAGTAAATGGAATAAATCATAGAACTCTTTCTGTTTTTTTTCGATACAACAGCTACTACTATTTTTTCAATCGGACAATCGGTTTTAATCGCTCGATTCAGCTCAAATAAAAATAAACAAAAGCAAAAACTTGGATTTTTTTAAAAAATTTCGACTATCAAGAATGCATCTCGAAGATCCCACAGCAGCAACAACAACAACGGCAGGTGGTAATACACAAATCGAAGCACGTGATTTAATGTGTCCTATCTGCATGAGTAAGACGTATTGTTTTTCAAATGTTTATTTTATTTATTTTGTTTTCGAATAGCTATCGCTGAAGATCCTCATATGACTTCATGTTGCCATCGAATATTTTGTGCTAAAGATGCTAATTCAAATCGATATGATAATGGTTGTCCATTGTGTCGTGAAATGAATTATACATTTCAACCATCTGCACAATATAAAACTTTTCTCGATCAATTAACAATTAAATGTGCTTGCTCGGAACGCATACTTCCTCAAGACTATGAAAGTCATCGCGAACGTTGTTCACATGTCAAATTTACTTGTCCACATCCAGCATGTTCGGATAAAGTAAATCAATAATAATAATAATAATAACAAAAAACGAAATAATCTTATTTATTTTTCAATAGCAAAATATTCGAACATATAGTTCTCAAGAATTAGTTAATCATCTCGCTCGAGCACATTGTGATGAAGTACCTGTTCTTGGTTCAACATATATCAATAAGAAATCACTTGAACCTTACAAAAAAAAGGCAAGTAAATACGAAGATCTTGTTGCAACATTATTCTCGGAACTCTATCCGAAAATGATCGAAGTACAATTAAAAACCAATCCAAATCTACAATCAACATCACCGATATTTCAATGTCAACACGGTCATCAACTCAACAATTCTGATCGTACGCAACGTAAACGTAAAGACGGTAGTGTCTATTCAACGCCTGGTTTCAATTGTGATATATGCCATCGAACATTTCCCAGTGGACAATCATGGCATTGTTCATGTTCAGATAGTGGCTTTGATAAATGTGTTGCTTGTATTGTTTTTCAATTATTTGAAATTAAAAATGATATTCTACAATTAGCATGTCAAGATAATGAAGAACAACAGCAATATTATCGTCGACAAACAATACGAAATACTGTCCGTTTACCGCGTGGTTTATTTCGTTTATTAACTGGAAGCATCGATGATGATGATGACGAAATAGGTTCATTTAATTTACGTCATCATCGTCCATCATTTTTAAGTCAACAGAATACACTCGATGGAACAGATGATGATGAAATTGAAGTTAATCTTCGTGAAGATTGATTTCATAGTATTCATTTATCTACCTCTGCATAAGCATTTGTTTTCCTAGAATTTATGTACATGAACTTCCTTTTTTTTTTCGTGTATATATTTATTATATTCGCTAGTGTTTTGACGTTCCTGTTTCCTATCGTTTTCCCTAATCGAACTTAATGTTTTCTCTCATTCTGTACATTTTCTTAGACCTGATAATAAACTTGAATGTTTATTTTAGAATGAACAAACTTAGTCAATCAATTTGAAAGAAAGAAAGAAAGAAACAGAACTCTTTACAAAATACTTCAAACAGTTCTTTCATTTTGTTCTTTTTTTTTGCTTTCTCGTTTTTGATTTCCTTGAGTAATGAAAAAAATAGCACTTACAGCATCTAAAAAGCAAAAGAAAAGGAGAGGAGAAAAATAAAAAAAAGAAACATATCGATTGCGAACATAGAAAAGCAAATAACAACATAACAAACAATGCCTTTTACGCCTGAGAATAGTGTTGAATTCGATTTTGAATATTTCAATGATGATGATGACGATGATTCCAGTTTAGTTATTAAACGTACACGAAGTTATTCGACGCGAACAGATAAATATTCGTCAAAAACAAAACTCTCAGCACGACAAACAACCGACACAGCAAGCGTCAATCAAGCGATTGCATGTGCATTGAAATCTCGTTCGAAAGCATTTCATTATACACAAAAACATTTACAATATCTTCCGCCGTCGATCAAACATCTCGAATTATGTGATTCACTACAAGAATTTGATTTACATGCTAATGAACTTCAAAATTTACCCGATGAAATCAGTTATTTAAAATCAATTGAATTTTGTAATCTAGGAAATAATCATTTTACTGATATTCCGCTTGCTCTTGGTTCATTACCAAATCTCACGAAATTATATGTTTACAACAATCATTTACAAAATCTTTCATCATCATTAACATTTTCGAAATTAATTAATTTACGTATATTAAATTTAAATCATAATTCAATTACTGAACTGCCTAAAGACATCGGTTGTCTAGTTAATCTCGAGATTTTGACTATCGAACATAATCAATTAATTGAACTGCCATGTGAAATTGGTCTTTGTACAAAATTACTCGAACTACATCTTGGTTACAATCGTTTAACACGTTTACCACTCGAAATCGGCTATTTAATCAATTTAAAACAACTAGTTGTTCATCGAAATAATCTTCTCGAACTACCTGAAAGTATAACAAATATAAAAAGTTCATTGAAATATCTCGATATTGCTTGTAATAATCTTCGAATATTTCCAAGTAAATTTCATACCTTACAATTACGAACATTCTTTTGCGAACACAATCCATTATTGGATCATACACCCATACATTCGATACAAGAAAATGAAATTTTAACATTGAAAGAAATCTGTGCACGTCGTGCAATGAATGAATTACGTCATCCAACAATTGATTTTCAACCGACATTACGTGAACGTATACAATCGAATAAAAAAGCCAAAGATATACTCATGCAATGTACTGAATGTCAATTTTGTCATAATTACTTTTTGAATACTTGGTTAGAATGCGTCGAATTTATCGATGTACAACGAACATTTAAAGGTGTTCAAACGAAAAATCTGTCGGTTGTACCTCAACGAGTTTTATTATGTTCGTATGAATGTTTCAATAGTCCGGGACATAATTATTTTGGTGTTGCCTTTACTTAGAACAAGAAGAAGAAGAAAAGAAAGACGAAGGTTTTTTTTTATCGATTTTTCAATCGACATTTCTTTGAATTATTGTTTTTTTTTTATTTATTTCTAATGAGAAATCCATTTCATCATACATCAATTCTTTTTTTGTTGTTGTTGTTGTTACTAGAAACACACATACAGACAGACAATGTTGTTGACAATAAAAAGAAGAGAAAATAGATGATAAAAGACGGCATTCTGCAATTGTTTAATCGACTTCTTCGATTGTTGGTCCTGAGCTACCACCAGCGCCTGGTGCACCAGCACCACCTGGGAAGCCACCGGCACCACCTGGAAATCCTCCTGGCATACCGCCAGCACCTCCTGGAGCACCACCATAGAGTTTAGTCATGATCGGTGCACAGAGTTTTTCGACTTCCTTTAATTTATGTTCGAATTCTTCTTTTTCAGCTAATTGATTAGCTTCCATCCATTTCAAAGTTTCTTCGATTGTTTCAGTGATTTTCTTTTTATCATCAGCATCGATTTTATCGGCTAATTTTTCATCACCAATTGTTGTTTTCATGTTGAAACAGTAGGATTCAAGTGAATTCTTAGCTGCAATACGATCACGTTGTTGATCATCTTCTTTCTTGTATTTTTCAGCATCAGAAACCATACGATCGATTTCATCTTTCGACAAACGTCCCTTATCGTTGGTAATTGTAATTTTACTTTCTTTGCCTGAACTTTTGTCCATAGCTGAGACGTTCAAGATACCATTGGCATCAATGTCGAATGTAACTTCGATTTGTGGCACACCACGTGGTGCTGGTGGAATGCCAGACAATTCGAATTTACCTAATAAATGGTTATCTTTTGTCATTGTACGTTCACCTTCGTAAACTTGAATCAATACACCTGGTTGATTGTCTGAGTATGTTGTAAATGTTTGTGTTTGTTTGGTCGGAATTGTTGTATTACGTTTGATCAAAGCTGTCATAACACCACCAGCTGTTTCAATACCTAATGAAAGTGGTGCAACATCGAGTAAGAGTAAATCTTTGACATCTTCGGATTTATCTCCTGTTAAGATAGCAGCTTGTACGGCGGCACCATAGGCAACGGCTTCATCTGGATTGATCGATTTGTTTAATTCCTTGCCGTTGAATAAATCTTGTAAAAGTTTTTGTACTTTTGGAATACGTGTTGAACCACCGACAAGTACGATTTCATGGATTTGTGATTTATCCATTTTAGCGTCACGTAAAGCTTTTTCAACTGGTTCAAGTGTTGAACGGAAAAGATCGGCGCAAAGTTCTTCGAAACGAGCACGTGTAATTGTCGAATAGAAATCGATACCTTCATGTAACGAATCGATTTCAATCGAAGCTTGCGATGATGATGACAACGTTCGTTTAGCACGTTCGCAAGCTGTACGTAATCGTCGAAGACCACGTTTGTTATCTTGTAAATCTTTGCCATTTTTACGTTTGAATTCTTGAACGAAATGTGCAACCATTCGATTATCGAAATCTTCACCACCTAAATGTGTGTCACCGGCTGTTGATTTGACTTCGAAGATACCTTCTTCAATGGTTAAAATTGAAACATCGAATGTACCGCCGCCCAAATCAAAAATGAGAACATTTCGTTCGGCCGATACTTTCTTATCTAAACCGTAGGCAATGGCAGCAGCTGTTGGTTCGTTGATAATACGAAGAACATTGAGGCCAGCAATAACACCAGCATCTTTCGTTGCTTGACGTTGCGAATCATTGAAATAAGCTGGAACAGTAACGACAGCTTCGGAAACTTTTTTACCAAGATAAGCTTCAGCAATTTCTTTCATTTTTGTTAAAACCATCGAGGAAATTTCTTCGGGTGTAAATGTTTTCGTTTCATTTTTATATTCAACTTGAATTTTTGGCTTTCCACCTTCATTTATAACTTTAAATGGCCAGTGTTTCATATCTGATTGGACAGTTGTATCGTCGAATTTACGTCCAATAAGACGTTTAGCATCGAAGACAGTGTTGTTAGGATTCATTGCAACTTGATTTTTAGCAGCATCACCAATTAAACGTTCGCTATCGGTGAATGCAACGTACGATGGTGTCGTACGATTGCCTTGATCGTTAGCAATAATTTCAACTTTTCCATGTTGAAAGATACCAACACACTGAATAATAAATAACAAAACAAAATAAAATCACATGTAAATCGATGAACTTACGGAGTAGGTTGTACCTAAATCAATACCGATTGCTTTACGTCCGTCAGCCATTGATTCTGTTTTTTCTTAAAGATTATTTTCTAATTGAATTAAATGAAAGTGCAAGAAATGGAAATCTAGAAAATAACGAGTAAAATTTTATTTGATTTTGTTTTTGTTAGACGACGACGATGCGTAGACGAAGACTTTTTTTTCTCGTCTTTTGTTATATATGCTTGCTGGTCGTATGTTAGCAGGTTACTATATATGAGCAAAGAGAATGGTCGATGTTAGGAAGAAGAGAAAATAAGAGAAGGAGAGAGAAAGAAAAAGAGAAGAAAAAAAGCCGTGTACGTTAGGATTCCAGATTGTTCGAGAAACATCTTATAGAAAGAAAGAAAGAAAAAAAGAAGAAAGAACAGACGAACATGCACATATACCCATTCGACATTCTCTAATGATATGAAACGAGAGAAAAAGAGAGAAAGAGAAAGAGAGAGAAAAAGAATGACTATATGTTGTATTTACTTTCTATCTAAGCATAGTAGGGGAATAAATTACGTCATTAGATATGTCCGAATCAGTGCATTTATTTGGGTTACTTAGAAACAAAAGTTTCGTAGTCGTTTATTATAGTAAATAAAATGATTACAATTGATTTTCTTTTTTCATACAATCACTGCAAATAATGAAAAAACAAAACGTGTATGTGTGAGAATATTGAACGAGAATTTAAATCATTGATAACATTGTTGAGAAAATGTATTTAATTCGATATCATCGACTATGAGATTATTATCAATTGTATAGTTTAATTTAATACGCATACGAAGTTTTTCTTTAGTTGGATTATGAATTTTCATTGTTTGATGGACGATTCCGGATTGATTCGCTGGAATAACTGTATTCGATGGTGGAAGTAATTCGAGATTAATTGTCTAGAAATAAATATTTCCTTATAAAACATAGGATTGGTATGGATTTACTTTAGGTACAGCAGCTTTAAATAGAAAATTTTCAATTGGTTTCAATGTTGAATTTATAGCTTGTAGAGAAATTAATAGAAGATCATTTTGTTTTTCGAAATTGAAATCGATTTTCAAGCCATTTTTATTGAATACATTCATCGATGGAATCGACGATGATGTTGTTGTTGTTGTTGTTGTTGTTGGTTGTATATTAGACAGATTATCATCAAAGAAAAGTATTTGTTCTAATGAGTTTCCGTTGGTTGTCGTTGGAGGATTACTATCGAGCATTTCTAAGAGATTGACCTGAAATCGAAATATGTTAATTCGATTAAAAAGCAAAAGTCGAAAATAATTTACCACAGGTTCGGTTTCAGTTGAATTTCCGATATTTTGCGGTGTTTCTTCTTCGATTAGATTTGAATTTGTTGTTTGATTTGTTACAAGAATCGGCATACGTTCAACAATACTTGCTCGAATCGAATTATGTTTAGTAAATAGTGATGTATACTCAACAGCACGTGTTTGTAATTCAAGGTTCATATTACACGAATAAACTGTCATAATCGATTGAATTCGACTAGAGAAAAGATTCGAAAAAGATCGAAGTAAATATATTTGTCAAAGAATTTCTTTCTACTCGGAACAATGAGTAAATCGAGTGCTTAGTTTCATCAATGCATTGAGCGCATATTCACGTGTTATAATTGTACTTATCGACCAATTTAAAATCTTTTCCAATATATCAACGATATTATTTTCATTAACCTAAAAAGATAAGAATAAATTCAATTGATATTATCTTGAAAATCGAATTCAATTACATGAATCGATTGTTGTTGAATAAATAAATCGCCATATTCGCCTAATGTCCATGAAGCAACTTGAACAAGTGGCTGTTGTGTGATATCATTTTGGATGATTCGATAGAATTGTTCAGCTGTGTAAGCATGTAATTCAGCTGATGATGAAATAATGCCGATAAGACTTGAAACAATGTCATCACGGACACTATTACCAGCAGTAGTTAGAACTTGAATCATTTGATCGACATGCCATTGTTTCGATGAAGAATATCTGAAGATGAAAATTGTCAAGTTTTTGTTTAATATTGAAAATGTTTACTTTTCCATTGATAAGAACATATTCGACGTGCAATCAGCTTTGAATTCTTGTTCACAAGTCGAAAGAAATGTTAGCATTTCTTTCATCATAGTTTTGATATTATTCGAATTAATCAATGCGAAACATAATTCCATTGCTCGTCTAAATTAAATTATTTAATAGGAAAAAAGACTGCTGTTGTTTTGTTTTACCGTTTAATCGATACATCCGTATCTTTTAAACAATCGACAATAGTTGTTCGATGTCGTTGAACAGCATTATGATCAATATGAACAACACGTAAAAGTGTATTCAATGCAACATAACGAATATTTTTATCCGAATTCAATAAAAATCGTCCTAAGATATTCACGGCTAAAACCTTAAACATTTTTTTTTTGCAAAATAAATCATATGTTCAACATTTTCAAATAGAGTTTTTACTCGTAATCCCGATTCAGATTTAATATCCATAATAGTCAAAACTGCTTCGTATAAAATAGCATTGCCAACATTTTTTGTATTGTCCGTATTTGTTGATATTTGTGCAAGAATATCATTCATTGTTTCACTTGTATCCAAATCATTTCGACCTAAGACTCGTAGTAAACGTAACAACCGAATCTAATCGAACGTATTTAAAAACAAAAGAAATGATCCTTGTTGTTTTGTTACTTGTAAAAATGGATCACTAATCCCTGAAACATCGTGATCAGGACTGTAGCCTGATGTAATAAGATTCTTCAAGATTCGAACGAGAGTTGGTACTAACTGAAATATAAACATTGAATTGTTTTTTTTTCCATTAGAAATTAAAATGATAAAAACTTTTCGAAAAGCTTGTAAACATTCACTCTCTTGTTCACACATTTCATTCAACAATGTAACTGTTACAAGAAGAACACCTAACAGAACAGAAAATCTATGGTAAAGAAAATAGACTTCTGTGTTAGATTTGTATCTGACCATGAGTTTTGTCACTAAGGAAACTTCGAACAGAATTTTGAAATAAATCGATTTGTTCGGGGACTTTTCGTATCATTCGAACAGCACAAAGAATGGCCTACGAGAAAGAAAATATTTCCATTCGAATCAATATTTCGTAATAAAAAACGCAGAAACTTTTTTTTTCAAATATGGATTTGTCGATCGCATTAATTTTTCAACTTCACTGCCTAGATCTCGACTCATTTCCGCTGAAGATATCGCACCTAATGCACACAATGCTAGACCAGCTATGTATTGATTCGAATGATTCAAATCACTAAAAAACAAAAAGCAAACTTTTCGTTGTTTTATTCTCAAAAATTACTTTTTCAATGAATTCGTTATCATAACATGAATATCTTGTCGTTCATCAAGCAATAACATCGCTCCTAAATAACCGATACGTTTATCCGTAAAACGTGTCGATGCAATTAATTTCAAACATTCCAACTAGACGAGTGAAAATTATTTGAATTTTGTTTTCTAATTGGGAATTTTTACTTGTCCAGTATGTGCTGGATAGCCAAGCAACGAAACATAGAGCAATTTAGCAAGATTTCGACATCGCCACGTATTATCTTCATCACGAAATGCATCACGAATATACGCACATTCTTTTTGTACGATCGCACGTTCTTCAGCTGCAGTTTTAGCCGAACGAATTTGTCGAATAAATTCACGAAGTCGAATTGGATTCGACTAAAGTTATTCAATACAAAGTTTGTTTTTTTGTAAAAATCAATAAATTAATTTCTTTTTTTCTTGCTCTACCATTGAAAGGTCCGAAAATTTCATCAGTGCTTCTTTTTTTACATATCCTAATCAAATGAAAGATGAGAATGAAAAAAATCTTATCTTCAATCTTTTCTTCTTATTCTTTTTTTTTGATCAAATGATTCATACGAAATATTCATTGATCCAATCGAATAAATACGTGATCATTTTACTATTTTGTTTCTTGTTGATTGATCAACCTTACTCAACAAAGTATTGAATATAAATTTGTTGAAAAAAGATGGCGCTTCGAAAAGATTGACCATATATACTACTTTATTGAATCAATATTTTCAAAAAGAAAAATTTCTTTTTTTTGCTGAAAAATTTTTTATGAACAATTAAATTCTAATACGACACATTTTCAAGGTAGATACGAAAATGCTAAATAAAAGAACAACATTTCTGTTTTCAATTTGAAAATTTTCATTTGCCCTTCATGAGAGAGAGAGAGAGAGAGAGAGGCACATACCAATGAAAGGTTTCATTTTCAAGATTTTTTTCCTCATATATAAATAAATACGTACGTATTTATATGCGATCATCTTTGACAGCAACAACAACAACAGAAAAAATGTTTTTTTAAACTAATTTCGTTGATTCGAGATAGCCGAAAACAATACGAGGAGTGAATATATATTCTTTTCTCGAGAGATTTCTAAAAATACTCGTCTGTGAATTTGCTCGCAGCATGATTTTAATCTGTGCTTATCGCGAGAATATGTCACTTCTGATTAGCAGATGCATACAGCGAATACTTCTTCTTATCAATGAAAAAAAATCTTTTCTATGTTCATGAATTTTTTTTCCTCTAGATTGACATTTTTTCTTGTGTATTCAAACAATTTCATAATCGTTCGTCGAATCGACTTATAATCACTATTTCATTCTCTATTATTATCATTCGATTTATGTTTATTTCAGAATTAATCATAGTCTACACATTCTTTGTTGTTTTGCTGGATAAAAACTAATTATTAAAATGATGATATATGATGAGGTATATTGCATGTGTTCATGGATTAGACGGATTTATTTTGCTTGTTTAAACTCTAAGCTCTTTTTTTCTTTGAAAACTTTTTGTTTCTAGTCAAATGACGAACAAGACGATGAGGCAGAGAATTTTGTGTCATTATCGAATAATGACGATTTAAAAGATTTATGTGCGTTACTTGATGAAGAACGTCAAAAAATGCACGAATTAGCTGAACAATGGAAACAATTCGGCACGAATACGATACAAAAACTTGAATGTCAAGTTGTTGATTATCAAGGAAAATTAAACGAACTTGAACAACGACAAATATTACTTATTCAAGAGAATCAATCATTAAAATCGTTAATTGACCGAACGATTATTCAAACAAATCTCAACGTAAGACACACACACACACACAAAGAAAGACAAATAAAACAAAATCTCAATTTGCTTTAATTAGAAAAAGTCGATGTCAACTCAAACTATTTCAGTTAAAGCTCGGTCAAATCATTCTTCATGTTGTCATCGTTCGAAGCCCATTTACGACTCTCTATCACTGGCAACAACATCAACACAATCTCGACCATCGACAATCGATGATCCATTACAGCAGCAAATTTCCATTCAGAATATGTTCGATGCAATTAAAGTAAAATTCAAATCAATCGCACAGTTATGTGTATCGTACGTAATTGGCATTTTGTTTTAGACAGCCGAAGTTTATGAATCTATTGATCATGTAAATGGAAATCATGATGAAACAGAGAAGAAATTATTGAAGGAATTCTGTAATGTAAGTTTAATAATTGTTCGACGGATACATTTTTATTCTCGATCAAGGGCAAAAGAAATACGATGGAGAGATTTTTCTTCTTTCATTTCCTAAAAACAACATTTTTTTCTCGCTCTTTCTCTTTTATCGACGTCAAATTTAAATACTAAATAAATATAAATGTTCTTTTCTTTTATTTGTTTTAGTTAGTTTGGAAATATCTCGAAGACCGTTCGAAACCTAAAAGTAGCTGTCTCGTGTGAACTATTTCATGTTGTCAGATATAGCACGGATTTGTTTGTTCGTTTGTTTGTTTTACTTTTTCAAATAAAAAAAGCGATTTCTCACATAAATATACCTATACACAAGGAAATGATTAAATAGTAATAGTATGTCGAAGTACATCGAATCGATGATGATGATACTATAGTCACAGATTTTTGTTTCGATTGTGTACTATCAGGAATTTCTGGTTTCTGTGTCGCTGTGGACAGAGAAGCAGTTGATATAATTGAACTAATTATACGTGAATGTAAGGTGATAGTACTTGTTGTTGTTGTTGTTGATGATGGTTGTGGAAAAGGCATATCAATTTGTTCTTGATTGTCAATATCTACATCGATGTCATCGTCTTCACTGTAATCATCATCATCATCACTAAAATCATTCATTACACTATCTTTCCGTAAATTGTTAATTAAATCATATTCAGCTTGTTCCGTTAGGGGATTATTTTCTTGTGAATTATATAATAATGATGGATAGATCTAAACAAAACAATTGAATGAAAAGGAAACAAAAAAAAAATGTGTATGTTTATTTTTACATTAAGAGAAGATGATGATCCCGATGACGATATATTGACAGAAACATTCATATGACACTCTATTAATCTACAATTAAAAATGAGAAATCGTTTCTTAGTATATTGTCGAAATTAATAAACTTGTTATGTTAATAGATACCGTGTCGTACGAAGAACAAGAAAGATCAGTTTCCATAGATGACAACAATCGAAGAAAGAATGATGAATTGGAGGAAACAACTGCATATTTGACTTGTTTTAGCTGTAAAATCAACAATGTCGAACCATTTGGAAATTGAATGAAAATAATATGACTCGATGATCTAAACAATTCAAACAAATCGATAAGAATAAGAAATCTGTGATGAGATTTTTTTTGTGTCTTGTATAAATGAATGAAGAAGGAAAAGAGGGAAAAAAAAAGATTGCTATTTAAGAACAGATACTTTCGTGTTCGTCTATCCAAAGTTACAGAATAGAATATAATCTTCAGTAGAGTTGCAATGAACAATGATTAGAAGAAAAAATATTTATGAGTGCCAATTCGTCCGGCAAGAGATTCTTGAATAAAACAAGAGGAATACATCGTACTGTGACGTCTCAATTAGTGAAAGCAATGGAACGACAAGACTTGTTGACAAACCGTTTCTGTCGTTAGATTTTTCTGCTTCTATGTCTGTCTTCTCGCGATCTGCTTTTCTCTCTCCCTCCCTCCTTTGCCTTTTCTTCTTCGATGTCTTTCTTTCTTTTTTTTCCCTAGTAGTCAATAATCTCTGACTAGTAATATATGGATATATGTCATTCCCATTTGTTGATCATTTTTTTGGATAGAATAACGAATTAGCACCTATAGAGTTTCGGAATGTTTTTCTTTTATCTTATTTTCTCTTGTTAAACATATCAATCTATCATTCGATCTTCTATTTGAACCAAAAAAAAATCCAACTCTCTAACAACAAATCGAACGTCACTGGGGATCGTTTAGACATTCAAGCTAACCACTCGAGTCGCCAATTGCTACCCTAGTTTGTCACAAAGCACCATCTTCCCTTTTTCTGTCTTTGACGCGCTCTTTCTCGTCTCTCTTTGCTTCTCTCATTGCATCTTATGCATTTTTCATTTCCGCTATAATAATGTGAAACGACGCATAAGGGGAGCTCAATAACCACGTCGTACGGTGTGAAAGCATCATTGTAATAAACTCGTTGTATTGAGACGCGGGAAATCGTTATGAACAATTCTTTCTTTTTCTTTTTTTTGCTGCTATATTTTTTTTCTTGTTCTCGTATAATAAAAAAAAGGAAAAGAGCTCGAAGACGCTTTTTTTTCGTTGTTTTCTTCTTTTTCTCCCTATCCATCGATTCTCTTTCTATGTCATACTCTTGTTTTACTCTATTGCAGATCTTTCCTATATAATGACTATTACTTATTCGAACCTCTTGAGTAGAGAATAGAGAAACGGAAAAACTGAACGCCTAAGAATAAGCGAAGCAATAGGATGTGATTGAAAAACAATTAGATCTCAACCGAGTTTACTCGATCAATATACGTGACATTAACCTGAGTGATTGAGATATAGAAAACGAGGGAAAAAAAGATTCTAAACGCACAAATCAATACAAGCTCCAAGGCCAATCTGATTGGATGTTTATGCATTGCATTTTTTTTTCTTTTATATTCATAAGAAGTAGTACTTGAACTCTAGTAATTTAACAAGATTAATCTTAAAGAATAGTTAATGTTTTCTTTATGTCTGTCACTATTTCCATTTATTTATTTGAATCGTAATAAGTAGAATATAAAAAAAAGAAAGAAAGATTTATTGTAAATAGTTAATTTTGTTTAATTAATCAAAAATAATAAATCAACCATATAATGTTGTTTCTATTTCTTTTCTAACATTATTGAGAAAGACTTTCATACCAATATATGTTTCATTACAAACAGCAGGTGCTTGATTAGAAGGAAGAAGGAAACCATATAAATCATCTAAATGATGTCAAAAGAAAATAAAACAACTATATACATTGAACTATACTAGTTGCCGGTGGAAGTTCAATTGTGTAAGTATAAGGAATTTTTAGTACATCATAAGCCCAATCAACAGTACTGCCACTAGCTATATCTAAGTAATAATATAAAGAAAAGAATAAACAAAAACGAACAATTGAAAATTAATTATATGCTCATTTACATAATAATTGAGCTACACTTCCCACTGCATATTTTCGATTATTAACGGATTCAATAGTTCTTGCACCTATATTAGCTAATGTAATTAATTTGTTATAATCAGCTGGAAGATTTGTTGTATAACCGTACTAGACATACTGTTTGCTGCAAAAATAAATGTAAACATTCACAAACGATCTTACCGGTGTACTAAATAGAAAATTTTCCATTATTATTACAATAGCAAAAAGATCTAGATTATTTTTACTTACAACCACCATTGCCCATAGGAATGAAATGACATGTACATGTCCCATGTTTGATTATTCTCTTGGAGAAATTGAATAATATTTTGTGTTTCAATTTCGCTTGCAGCCGTTTTGCCTTTGATAAAGAACAAACATGAATGAAAAAACACCATGTGTTTTCAAAGTTAATTTCCTTTGATAATTACCAGCAAATATTTCACTACATGGCTCGCTACTAGCACCACCTGAAGAGAAAATTATCGAGTAAAAAAAAACGAAGGATGCCATGAGTTTGTTTGAATGAAAATTTATTTCTCTACCCGTCATCCATTGTTGTGGATAGTTACGATTGAGATCAACACCAATACAGGCTGAATTAGGATTTGTACTTCGATTTTTACGCCATAAACGATTCTAAAATGTTGAAAATTAATATTGTGTTTTCTTTAGCTTTTGTTTTGTTTTTCATACGCCGGTTGTTCGACTGAATTCATATCCTTTTATTAATTAAATACAAATGATATTTAATTGAAATTAAGTACATCTTTTTTCTTACCATCGGGGTTTAATGACGGAACGACATAGATATTCCAAAAGTGCAATAAACTACGCACATTCGAATCTTTGCCTCGATATTCTTCAAGTAAATTTTCAATCATCCAAATACATGTTGCCGGTGTAATCCATTCTAATTACTCAATCAATCACAAATATCATCGAGATCATCATATTTACCTCGTGCATGAATTCCACAATCGATCCAAATATTTCGTTTTGTAAATGGATTAAATTGTAAAACTAAACCTTTCATCGGACGATTTTCAAAGGTTCGACCAAGCTCAATAACTTTGACATATTTCGGGTAAAGATTTTGTTTCTCTTGCATATAATCAATCATTTCATCATAACTTGCATATGTTCCGACAATTGATCGAAATCTATGGCCAGTCCATTGACGTTTTAAACGATCAAATTGAATTTGTTTTTGTTCAGAATCGATTAATTCTTGTAAATTATTCGATAGGATCTTATATGTCAATGATATTTGTTCGAATTGAGAACGATAGTTTTCGAAATCATTTGCTTTTAAATGTAAATCAATTGTTTGATTGAATCCGATGATTTCTGACCAAAAATCAATTGTAGTCGTTTGTTCAAGGTTTTGTAAATATTCAATTTGTTTTAAAGTTTCTGCTTGAACACGAATTAATTTATCATTAAGATAAATTTGTTTTGCTTCGGTAGTAGTGAAAATTAACCAGACAAAATAAAACAGAAATCGATTCATTCTGATTCAATGTTAATCTCAACATATGCGTGCTTTTTATCATCCTCTTGTCTCTCTCTCTTGGTAATCCTTTGCTATTTTTCTATGATATAAATCTAGATATTTACTAAATATTCGTCCATGACTCAAGCCTTCAGGATTTGTTTATTGAAAGTTTGTTTTGTTTTTTCTTGTTAATAACAAAAAAATAGAAATTAACTTTTAGTGAGAGATAGAGAAAGAGAAACATGCAAGTGAGAGAAATTTTACAATAGATATACAAGCTAATGAAAATGATTTATGTTTGAATAGCATCAGCAACTGTATTTGGCTCTGTCGGAGGTGCATTAGCTGTTGATTGATAGATACTAACATCATTGTGACCAGGTAATAATTGTGATCGTTCGCTTGATATTGGTGGACGTGAAATAAATCGATGAATTAAATGTTCCCAAACACCATAATAAAGGCCCATGCCGAGAATTAACAAGACGAAACCGACGACTTGTAAAGGATAGAATTTTTGCCATAATAAAGCCAACGAAACAATCCAAATGATTAATGTTCGACCACTATCGAGTACCATACGTGTTGTTGCTGATAATTCTTTGGTTACGGAGATTCCAGCGAAGTTAAAGAATGCAATTGAAAGAATATTACCTAGAGCAATTGAGAAATAGTGAAATTATTTGATGAATCTCTTTGATTTTGTACCCGCAGTGGCAAGTATGATTCGCCAATTTCCTCGCATTTGACAGAATGCCGATGGAACGTCTTCGAGACGATGATCAGGACCAGCATTTGATGTTGGAACAATGATATAATAGAACTGAAAATAATTAAGACAAAAGCACTTCGAAGTAAAAGAAAAAACAACAACAACAGCAATTCTACCGGTATAAGAAGAAGACCAAGTGTACAAAAACCGAATATACCTTCCCAACCAACAGCTTGTAAAGGTGGAATATTATATTTACCAACAAACCTTTCTTCATAGACAACCTGAACATTTCACAAAAGATTATCTTTTTACTACGTTCTCTCTTTCAACAAAAAATATTCACTTGAAAACTTGTAAATAACATTGCAATGAGTATCAATGCATCTCCGGCTAATTTCTCTGAATTCGAATGACTACCTTCGGATTCTTTCGAAAAAAGAACATCCGATATTCCAACAACGGAGAGACCAGCGACAACTGTTACTATGCCTAACCAATGTTTCCATGTTAAAGTTCTTCGAAGAAAAAGAACACTGAAAAAAAAATGAATGTCTTCATTCATTTTGAATAAAGAAATATTCTCAACCTGAGTAAAGCCGTAAAAACCATGACAGAACCTCTTAACATTTGAAATGAACTTGCACTCGTATAGTTCAAGGCAATATACGATAAACATGTTGATAACATATCGCATATCGATGCTACCCAAAATATAAATGGATTGAATGTTTGTTCGCCATCGACTAAACGAACATCTTTTTTAATATTTATCGGCCAACAACGAACGATCAATGATGATGCATCGCCTCGATACGTCATACGTTCAATACGATAGCGTGCAGTTGAATACCAAATGAATTTAAATACTAATAAACAGAGAAATTCACCTATGAACATGCCAACACCCTCGAAACAGATGAAAGATCTTTAGTTTTTATCAATTAGAAAATGTTGTCTTTATTTACTTGAAGGAATGGATGTTCAAATGTAACATTTTCTCCCGAACCGTCACAAAAATGCGATGTTTGTCTAAAAGAAAATCATCAATTTGTCTTCTATCTAGTAAAAATCATCTACCGATCAGCCCATTTCGTTGATAATGTATTTATACTTCCAGTTACAAGCATTAAACCTGCCAAAAATAATTGATAGGGTGTAAACGCCATTTTTGTTTTAATCTAGAACAAAAAAAAACGAAGACAATATATTCTCTACAAACGTTATCGATTTTTTTTTAATTATCATTATCTATATGATATTTATATATAAACAAAGAAGAAACATTAGATTCAAAAGTAGCAATGATTCATCGTGATTAATCATATTAAATAAAAAGAAAACAACTCGAAGAATTCCATTCCGTGTCTGAACAAACCTCGCATTTATATTGCCTATATAAAAATATGAAATACAAAAAGAAAAGAAACGAATAAATGATTTATATGAATCATATGATCACTTCTCTCTCGCTCGCGAACGATCAAGGATTCGTTCTTATCATCTCTGAACCAAGAATAGTATTTTACAATTTCAATCAGAGGTCGCTCTTTTCCATTCAAAGTACATTTCGAAATATGATTTGTTTTTATTATAGTTAATCAATTAAGAAAGTTTAAAAAAAAAAAGAATTCTTTTTTGAAAAGAAATGAATGTGAATGAATTTATGTGCGATGATGAGCACTAGCTGCTCGTGGTTTAGCTAATTGTTCGATAGCATCTTTATGTCGTTCGTATCTTGTTAAAATTTCAATATCAGGAAAATGATGACTAACAGTTTCAAGTATTTTTCGATTTCGTTTTTTCACTGATTTCACTTGTTTCTCTCGAGTAATTTTTAATGAACGATCGCGTAATCGTTGTTCTTTGATAATTGTATGTAAGCCTCTAGACAAAAAAGAAAGAATCTATTTAAAAAGAAGAATCAATTAAATTTCTTCTATCGAACTTGTATGTCATTGGTTCTGTTCCTTGTTTAGTTAAACGTTGATGAACATTGTGCAAATCTATGTAATCAAGTTGAACACCGGTTTTCTATGAAAAAAAAACTGTAGATATCCTATTTATGTTTTGTAAATTTACCACAATATCTTCTGTAAGTTTATGTTTATTTAATTGAAATTGATTTCGTTTATCTAATAATCTGAAATATTCAAGTGTTCGCCATCGTCGTTCATCAATATGTTCGATAATCTTTCGCATTGAATCGCCTTTAGTTGCTAAAATATATTCAACGAGAAATAAAACGAATGAATATCATTTTGTTTCTCTTGTCGTACCTTGTTTTTGGCCAAGAACATCGTGTACAGGTATTTCACAATCATATTTCATGATGAATTCTCGTTGAGCAGTTATTTTTTCAGCTAGACGAACACTCGTCGAAAAAACAATAATTCCCTTTTGAAATAAAAAAAAGAACGCAGATTCTTTTCTTTGTCAATAAAAAAAATCGAGTACATACAGAAACATCAAGTAGCGAAAGAACACTCTTCTTGTTACTATGCAAAGCTTGAATAATATCTTGAACACCATGTGTTGTAATTGGATTATACGAAAGCTAAGTAATAGAAAAGAAAATTTATTTGATTGTTCTTTTTTTGTTCAAAATTTTTATCGTACATTTAACATTTGCAGTGTGACATTTTTTGCTAGACCTTGACTAATAACTTTTGCACTAATCCATTCAATATTACAATTGCTTATATTTAACCGTTTTAGAAATCCATTTATAAGTAAAACTCGTCGAAGTGCAACACTACCATCATAACTTAAACCACTCCAAGATAGATCTAATTCGGTTACACTTTTATTAACTTCTAATCCACGAAAGAGTGCAATTGATGCATAACTTCGGATTAAATTCCAACTGATATTTAAATACGATAAACTCCTATTATCTTCTACAAACGAAAAATTGTTTAGTTTTGAAAGATGATTTTCATTAACTGACTTAGAGCATTTCCAATAAAGATGCAAGCATTCTCTTCGAATTCATTTCCACTTAGATTTAATTCAATTAATTTCTTGTGTCGACCTAAATCACCGATTCGAACACCAAATGAATCAAGTAACGAACAATTTGCCAATGATAAATAAAGTAATGATGGAAAATTATTGAGCGTATCAACTACATAATCGAAACCTTTTTTACTAATTTTGTTATCGGATAAATTCTTAAAATTTCAAAGAATATGTTGATTTGTTTTCGAATTAAAAGATTTGTTTACTAGTAGAGTAAGGTGATGACATTGTTTTAATGCTTGACAGAGAACGTGAAGTGAACGTGATGTTAAATTAACTGAATGTAATGTTAATTCTTGAAGATTCGGTCCAATGGCAGTGGCAAATGCACGAAAATCATTGAAAGAAAATGATCGATCACTTAATGCAATTACATCATAGGAAAGAAGAACACGTATTTGCCAGTCCACGGTTATATCAAGAAATTGACAAGCTTTTTCATAGATTTTCACAGGTGCTATGCAAAATATCAAATGAAAGATTCAAGATAATTAAAGTGAAAGTGATTAATTACAATTGTTGGATAATATTTTCTGTGATAAAGGCACAAGAGTTTCATCATCTTTGAGTTGCGATGATGAGTCAGCTGTATTGATTTGACCGAACGTTTCATTTAAACGATTACTACGATGTAGTTTTAATTTGTTATGAAATGATAATCGTGATACAGTCTGATAATTGTTTTTTTCTAACACACAAACAAAGTTTTATTACTATTTTCAACAAATAGAGAAAAAAAACGGCGACTACCGATGAAATATAATTACTAAAGTGCACTATATTTAACTATTTTTGGTTCTCGATAGATACGAAATAAACAAATAATATCCGTATGTAAACGCGCTGCAAGTAATTCTTCCGATGAAAAGGAATATGTTTAATATTTAAAAGATTTTTCATTCGGAAATACTCGAACAATTGAAATAGATATTAGTCGTTCATAAAGAGCTTATGATAAATAACACGTTTATGTGGGTAGGTGTTGGTTTTTTAATAGAATATCAATTTACTTCTTCATATCTTCAACTGACAAACAGCGCTAATTTTCTTTTCTGTGAATATCTTGTTGTCACGAACTGCAAGCTGAGAAAATTAGCATCTGCTAAAATTTAACAAAAAAATTACATACAAAAAGAAATAGTTATAGCTATTCTGCATTTTTTTCCTCGAAAGTCTTACTCAGATTGGTGATACGATATATATCTATCTATTGATTAGTTCATTGACAAAAAATAGTACGCAAATAAATACCTGTTTCATCATCATCTAAATCCGTATCATAGTCATCATCGACATTGCCATTGTCCTTTTCCATTTATTTCAATTAGTAATACGTTAAATGTTAATAAAGACAAACGACAAAATAACGTCACTTCTTTTTTAACTTATTCATCATATTCTCTTTCTTTTCTCCCGCTCTCCCTCTCCCTCTCTCTTTCTCTTTCTTGCTTTTTTATTCTTTGGAATACATCAAATGTTTAATGTTGATTACATGCTATTGACAGCCGAATACTTTTACTTTAATAGGAAAAGTACTGAGCAGAATTTATCATTCTTCTCCTTTTTTTTCTCAATTGAATCAACAAACAATGTCAATTAGTATTACGAATTCATTTTTTGAAAATTAAAACACAAAAAGAAACAATACTGAGAACTATTCCACAAATATGAATGTTCGTAGGCACATCTATGAATAATTCTATTACAAGAACAAATAGAAAATCAAGAGTTGAACCAATTGATCTTGAGTATATTACTAAAATACACCGAAAATTCTAGCATAAAATAGTCAAACGAAATAAACATATTGATAATTAATATTTTCGCACTAATACATGTATGAGACCATTAGATTTATCTGTTTCAAGTTCGAACATTGGAAAATATTTTGTATGTTCATCCTTCGATAAAAGCCAGCGGATTTTAATATGTGCAAGTGTTTATAAACACAAAACGAATCAAGTTAAATAAGAATAAGAAAAGTCAGTTGACTATACTGTATTATATTTCAACGCTTTGTTTAAATTCCGAAGATGCTTGGGTCGGATTAGTTCTTTTCTAACTACTATATTTGCATGCTTCTATAGGATGCATAGAACATAAGTATAAAATCAATAAATATATAAGTTAGATCGTACTAAGTATCGCACTGATGATCTATCGGCATATATTGATTGAACAAAAGGTATTTTACATGTAAATAAAGTTATCAGCGGATTCGATATTTTCAAAAAATATTCGAATCAGATCATAAGGTGTCCTGGCGAAACTAGAGACTGTCCTGGATGCAAAATCGAATTTAAAACATAATAGTAGTTCTCGATTCCTCGTAAAAAATAATCTAGGACTCAAAAAAATTAAAATATGAAAATTTTAATGCTCTTTTTCGCATAATATTCATTATTTTAGTTGTCCTGATTAAATGAATGAGTGTCCTGAGTAGAAAATTTCACCAGGACACATTCTGATTCGAATATTTTTTGAAAATATCGAATCCGCTGATAACTTTATATACTTCACTATACGCATTATTTCAGGATGTTTCATGTCAAGTTTTCTTAGTGACTAAGAAAAATAGAAAAAATACAGTTCAGATTTATTCAAAGGCGTATGTTTTAGTTTACTTGATATCGTTCGTAACAATTAATAATCTTATTCAATCGTTGACAAACATTGATCATTGACAGAAATAGTGCTCGGTCGTCTAGTTTATCTAATATTTGATATATCAACTCCAATGGTAGTGTGTGCAATGATGCAGTCATTCTGTTGAAAGTAAACGGTTAGTTTTTTGTGTAAATATATAATATACTGTTACAGATAAGAAATAATTTTTATAATGCAAACTTTAGATATCTTTTGAAGAAGAAATATTCATAAGAATAAGAATGTCTAAGATACTAATATGTATTTTTATTTATAGATACGCGTCGAACGCATGTTCTTGATTTCTTTTGTTTAATTTTCAAATGAACAAAAAAATGAATGAATGAAAAAGAGAAAAAGAGAAAAAGAAGAAGAAGAAGAAGAGAATGACAACACAAAAGAACACATATTTGTTAATAGTTTTAACTTATTGCTCTTCTTTTTGCTTGATTTTTTTTTGTCTTTTTGATTAAATGATCAACGGGGGTAAAAGTTGGTGTTTTCTTGAATCTAATAAAGAACAACAACAATGATGATAATAATAATAAACGAAGAAGAAAAAGAAGAAGAAAGAAAAAGAAATGAGATGAAATAATCATAATAGATATCGATAGAATATATACAATCAATACGACAAACATGTAAATCGCTCTCTTGTTTTTCGATAAACTGTTCAAATACAATCTAAGCTCTTAGAAGATCTTCCTGAGAGAGCTGCTAGACACACACACACAAACGTGTACATATACAGACATTAGTATGAATGACGATGATCGTTGAATAGATAGAGGCTGTGTTTTTTTGTTGTTTTCATGTTTTCATTCAAAGAAAAAAAGGAGAGAAAAAGAGAAAAAGAAAAAGAAAAAGAACCGTACAAACAACAAACATCAATGTATAAATTAATTTTAATCTTGCATGTCCTCGGGAATCTCATGTGGATTAAGAATACCTAAAAGAAAAAAAAATAAACATCGAAAACGAATTCAATATCAATCATCATACCGGGAACACTCATTTGAATTTTTCGTTTTTCTTCGGCAGCACGTTTTAATGTTTGTTCACGATCTTCGAGATATAAATCAGCTGTATCATTGCCAGTTGCTTCACGTATTTGAACAAGAAAATCACGAAGATGTTCTTTGAAACCAGGTATATCTTGATCTAAAGTAACAAAACCTTCGATAATAACTTTGATTTGATTATCTTGCAAATGTGAAAATGCTGTTTTCAAAAGATTAGCCATAAATTGTTGAACATAGAGAAGATTCTGTGCTGGATCTTGTACTTCGGCTGCTAATGGAACTTTAATTAAGCCTTGTTCAACAATTGAAAAGAGATTAGCTAAAATTTGCGAATGTGCTGTTAAGCCCGATGTATGTGAACATTCGGCAACAACAGCAAATATATGTTGCATTGTTTCAAGATAATAAACTTGATAGAATGTTTGTGCAGCTTGTGAATCGGTTGTTAAAAATTTACGTAATAAAATTTGAAGAATTTCTAAGCCTAATTCCGATATTGTTCTCATTGTATGTTTCAATGCCCACATAATCGAATCGTAGACAAGTTTAAATTGTGTTGAATTTAATGCTAACAAAGCTGGAAAACAAACATTAGTCACTGATTGAAGAAGAATATAGAAATTCTTTCGATGGTCAGGATAATCTTCAAAATTCTTATCAATCATATGAAGTGTATGTTCAAATGTTAAATCGAATATTTCCGGTATACGTGGTGTTATACGATCTTCAAGTTTATTGATTAATGTTGCTAACATATTCAACACTTCAGATTCACGTGCTTCCGGATGACAATCACGATAATCAATGAGAACGAATGTAAATAATGGTGTTAAAAATTGATCAAGTATTTGTTGAAGATTATTGGCTTTTGAAAAATAATTTCCAATTAAAACCAGTGTATCTTCTTTAATAGCCATCATAGATTTAATTAAACGTTGTTTAACAACCATTGGACCATTGATTCGAATGGCTTGATTGATATTTTCCGATGTAACTTTGTAGATATGTAGCATATCTTGATAGATTTTAATCAATTGATGAACATAGGGTGCACCTAATGCTTTCGATGCACGAATATTTGTTTTGAGAATATTTAATATATTACTAACAACTTCAGGATCTTTTAAACAATCAACAGATTTTTTTGCTTCTAAAATAATCGTATTCCAAACATCGTTTGGTAATTGCATGTATTTTTCGATTAATTTCGTTTGTTGAACAACATCGACACTGGCTGCAATCATATTACCAACGGCTTCGTAGAATGTATGAACTTGATGTGGTTCTAAATGACAAATAATACCGTTGATATTGGTGAGAATTTCATCGACGAATGGTTGAGATTCTCCTAATTGAATTGTAATAAAATGTCGACGACATTTCTGTGCTATTTTAATGAATGTATCGCACGCCATATCTTGAACACCTTCGTGTGTTTCATGCATGAATTCGAACAGTTTATTGACAACTGTCTTAAGAAATTTCCAATGTGCACGAAGAAATCGAGGATATTGCCCGACAACGTACATTATATTCGATGCGATAATAGCTTTATTATCTTTGCCACGTTTTTGTTCGCATAGGCCAAGTAATTCTTTGATAACAGTGACAAGAAAACGTTTTTCATCGTCTTCAACCATTGCACCTGAGATCGAACCGATGGCCCAACAAAGTGTATTCAAATTTTTCCACGACCATTCAGTGCCGTTGACTTGATTGGCTAGTTTTTCTGTCATTATCGATTCGGTATCGATATAATCTAAATGTGTGAGATAAACTAATGTTTCACGCATGTTCTTGTAGAGATTAATTGCATCAGTATCTTTCATAAATTCTCGAACGACTTCGCCACGTTCGTTTTCAACAACGAGAACTTCTTCGGGTCGAGCCATACGTGAAATCATAATGCGACGAACTTTCGAAAGAATAACACTGTAGAATTGTCGACGTGTTGGCGTTGTTGATGAATTGCTATTTGTATTTCGAAGATAGAGTGATGATGTTTGTTGATACGGTACTTCACGGTAAAGTTCAGCACTGAGAATGTTCCAATATTCGAGACAAATTTTAAAAATTTCAATTTCTTCAACTTCAGATATGAGAACGAGATATTGAAGAGCTTCGAGTAATGTTTCTTTTAAATCAACTGTACGTTCAATTAAAATGCCATGTTCTTTAAGAAAATTCGAAAGAAATAATGCTAAATTTTGAATGAATTTTTGATCATCATCTTTCGCCGAACGATAGGCAGCTTTTAAGTCAATTGTTAATGGCATAACAGTTTTTAATTGTATCATTGTTCGACGGAAAAAATCGATAAATTTATCTTCATATTGTGACACTTGAATACTGGCAATTTCAGTTAAACATCGTAGTGTAACATTTCGAAACATTGGTACAGTAAAAAATGTGTCGATCAATGTGTTAACCATTGTTGTTTCGAATATATAACCAAGTGGAATCCAACTAAGAAAACGTAGAAGTGTTTCTAATGTCACTAATAATAATGGTGGATGACGAGATTTGTCGACAACATATTCGCAAAGTTGAAAGATCTTTGTAAATTCATTACACATCGTGTCTTTTAAATGTTTGGCTTTTGCTTGTGTCATTTGACCTGATGAAAAATCGAAAACTTCCTCACTGAAAAAGAAAAAAATTCGTTGTTCTATTTTTCGTTTTTCATCTCAAATCATCTCGTCATCGAACCTGAGAAGTTTTAAGATTTCTAAATTATTTTGACACATGGATTCACTTGTTTTGCTTGCTTCGACAATATCACTGATGAAATTGGGCCATTTCTTTGGCCATTCATGTTTTAAAATTTGAACCAAAATAATGTTTAATTTATTCAAATAGACCTTTTCTCTTTCCATTAATTCCGGATTTTGTGAATGCGATATAATCAAACTAACAATATATTGTTTAATAGCTTCACATTGTTCTTTAGGTAAAGCCTTCCAACGTGTTTTAATCGTTTTTTCCAAGATTTGTAAAGCGAAATATTTCGTTTCTTGACATTTCGAATATTCCAAAATACTGTCAACTTTTGTCCACGCATCCGGATGATCACGTAGAACATTTAATACTTCGCTTGCTTGTCGTTGGGCATCACCTTGTCCACGATACATGGTGTTAACCACGGCATCGAGCACATTGACGTCAAATGTTGTTTGACCGTCAAAATTCAATAAAGCCTGAGCTTGTTCAAGTAATTGCATGTGTGTGTGTTTTTTTTAGTTTGTGTGATATTTGAAAAAAGAATTCAAGTCACGAGTCAATGTCGTTTTTTGGTGAGAAAGAAAAAGAAGAATAGATTCGGGTTTTTTTTGTTTTGTTTCAATATGTCCTGGTCTGGTCTCGTCTTTTTCTGTCGAAAACCACTGTCCAGAGTCAATTAGTTCAAGTCCAAAGTCAGTAAAGTAAGTAAGTTAAAAAGTGTCTTTGTTAGGCACTGCTCAACTACATTATCTAAAAAGAGAATGAAATCAACTAACCAATTGCAATCAAAAAACAACAATGACATTCTTTCCTCTATTCGTCTTTCAGATGGCAGTAATAATAAGAGAGAAAAAAAAGAAACAGAAAAAGAAAACGAAACGTTAATTAATCGGTTAGGAATTCAAAAATTTTCTCGTTAATCAATGAGAGATTTCTTATGAAAACTGGGTATTTTGAATTTATATAGGCAAAGAAAATGAATAATTTGAACGGCGGAATAAGAGGTCATTATAAAACTATGGCATGTGCGCGAGATATATATATATTTCTCTTCTCTCGTTAAACTATACGATCAGCCAATGAAAATGCTAGTCTATTCTATCCGTAATTTACCCTATTCACTCTTTGTTTTTACTTCTTTCTTTGAAAGACGACGAAAAAAGAAATCAAATGTCCTTAAATCTAACCTCATCATTTATAATGACCTTTCTTTTTAATTGAACAAGCAAAAAAAAACTGAAAAGAACAGTATGCATTCATCAAGTATCAATTTATCTTGACGAATTTATGAATCACGAAAGCGATTATTCATCGAAAGTGCATCTTCTCGAAGTAATATAATACATCATATTATTCATAGTTGAGACGAAACATAGAAAAATACTACTAAATTATTCAAAAATCTTTCTACTTGAGTGCTAATCTTATTTTCTCATACAAATTGTTTTGAAAACAGAAGAATATTTATTAAATTTGGATTGATAATTTTGTTCGTTCAAGTTGAGCCATCCAATGTTCATAAGACACTTGATATAATAAATAGAAATCAACGAAATCTTCTTTCCATAGTCGAGATTTCTTCGTTATATCTCGATATTTTCGTTTGCTGAAGAGTTTCATGAATAATTGTACAATGTAACGTAATGTGCCCAATTCCACTAAAAATATACGAGAGAGTTTTAATAGAAAAATAAAATCAAACACTTACATTTTGTAATTAAATGTGATGTAAAAAGACAAAGAAGGACCACTTCCATGTACCAACCCATGTTTCTCAAAATTCTTTAGGAAATACTCGATTAAATACGTGAGATGATGAAATTTCATGGTGTCTGTCAAAATCCGATAGGTTTATTGTCACTCGTCAACCGGTGACATCTACATGAAGGTTGTGTTTGTTTGATTTGAGTTTGGAATTAAAAATAAATTTCAATGAAAAAAATAAATGAATAAATGTTTGAAAAGAAAATTTGGAATTTATTGTCGGAAAATTTCTCGAATTTTTGTTGTTGAAAAGAAAAAAAAATTTAAATGATTAGAATTAATAAGTAAAAAGAGGATATAATCTCGACAATAATGGTTAACAAGGGTCAGTTAAAATCAGCTCGTTGACTCAACAGAAACAAAAAAACTAAAAGAAAATGAATCGATCGATGAATAGAAAATCATTTTTTTTTCTTGTTTTACTTCTTTCAATTGAAACAATAAGTCTGATTATTTTTAGTCTGATATTTATCTCGCGTTTATCTAAGCCCTGAATCTATTAAAAGTGTCTTCCCGTCTGAGAGTAAGTTCGTTCGTTTTCAACAGAATTTTCGTAGAATATAAAACAACAAACAATAAACCAAGCACGTATTTTATTTTTCTTGCTGTTATCCTCATAGTTTAGCATGCGCTATGGTTCATACGGGCGAAGGTTTTCCTGGTATTCTAATCGTGTATTGCTTGCGAATTAATTAATCAAAATTGCTGTTTGCATTTTCAGTTTTCTTTTTCATCGGTCTTCGATGCTGATGTTTCTTTTATTGAAAAGAAAATAATTTTGTTTGGATAATTACAGATCCATTGTTCCTTTTTTCTTCCATTATTCTGGTTGGCCATTGTCACCGGTCAACTTTGGATGGCGCAACCGAGTCGAGCTCGCGTCTATGCCGACTGCAACACGCATCGACCACGGTAACAACAAAGTTTTTTTTTTGAAGAAAAACAACAACACATAATCATTGTTCTAGCGAATACTACGACTACGAATTACACGTTGTCGAATGGGGGTAAGATTTGATTTCGAATAAAGAAAAAAAGCAAATATTTGTTATATGTGATTTAGTAATCAAGATGACTATCAAATTGTTCGTAAACTTGGTCGAGGAAAATACAGTGAAGTATTCGAAGGCATTAACGTAACAAATAATGATAAAGTTGTTATTAAAATTCTCAAAGTAGAATAATAATCGTTGATTGCATAGTTTTTTTTGTTTTTGATTGAATGTTTTTGTTTTTTTGTAGCCTGTTAAAAAGAAGAAGATCAAACGTGAAATAAAAATCCTACAAAATCTACGTGGTGGTCCGAATATAATCACCTTACTTGATATTGTTAAAGATCCTGTTGTATGTTAATTTTTTGATTGATTATTCTCGAATAAACGATTGTTTTTCTAGTCAAGAACACCAGCTTTAATCTTCGAAAATGTGAATAATACAGATTTCAAAGTAAAAATCACGATTAATTCTTTCAATTTGATTTCATATATCAATTTGTTCAGATACTTTATCCAACACTCTCCGATTATGATATACGATATTATATGTATGAACTACTAAAAGCACTCGATTATAGTCATAGTATGGGTATTATGCATCGAGATGTTAAGGTATTCGTTTGAATTGAGTTTTTAAATGTTAAAATTTGATTTTTGTTTAGCCACATAATGTTATGATTGATCATGAAAATCGAAAAGTAAGTGAAAATAATCTCTGCGAAATCAATGATTGATGAGTTTTGTTGTCGTTTGTAGTTGCGATTAATCGATTGGGGTCTCGCTGAATTCTATCATCCAAATCAAGAATATAACGTTCGAGTTGCGTCACGTTATTTCAAAGGACCTGAACTACTTGTCGATTATCAATATTATGATTATTCATTGGATATGTGGAGTTTAGGCTGTATGTTAGCAAGTATGATCTTTCGAAAGGAACCATTTTTTCATGGACATGACAATTATGATCAAGTTTGTTTTCTAATTAAAATAATCAAGATTTATTGTTCTTTTTTGTTGTTGTTAGTTGGTACGAATTGCTAAAGTTCTTGGTACTGATGAACTTTATGAATATTTGGAAAAATATCAAATCGAACTTGATCCACGTTTCAACGAAATTCTTGGACGGTAAAAAATCGACGACAAAAACGAGAATTATGAGTTTGAATTTTGCTATTTTTGAAGACATTCACGAAAACGATGGGAACGTTTTGTTCATTCAGAAAATCAACATCTTGTCAGTCAAGAAGCTTTAGATTTTCTTGATAAATTATTACGTTACGATCATAATGATCGTTTAACAGCTAAGGAAGCAATGGATCATCCATATTTCTGTATGTTAAAACAAGATTTTTGGTTCTTTGACATCGATCAATATTTTTGTTTTTATTTTCAGATCCAATTGTTCGCGATCAAGGACGTTCAGTAAATACTAATTCTCAAGGTTAGCTTGTTGAATCTTTGGTAATAACAATTTAAATGTTCATTTTTCTTTTCAGTTGGTGCCTCTGTATCTTCGACTACTGTACCGTCGCCGTTAAATATGAACAATAACGTATCGACAACAAACCAATAGACAAAACAAAAATCCAATCCACCACAATCGTGATTCCACAACCATTTTCAAAGATCAATGAGAAAAAAACAACAACAACCTTAGTTCTACCCTGGTCACACTTTACTGTTGTCATTGTCTTTCTTCTTCTTCTTCTGTTTTTATTCTTAAACGTTCTTTGTAGCAGTGTGAGCGTTTCTAAACTTTCCTTATTATTCAACTCCATTCTCTTTTTCTTTTTCTTCTTCTTCTTCGTCAATGAATGGCAAATCGTTCTCTATGCATAATGGTGGTATTCGAACATAGATTTCTTTTTCTCTGACCATGTTTAGATCTAGGAAAAGTTTTTAAATGTTCTTATACATATAAATAGATATATTTTTCTTTGTTTCATTTCTATTCAACAACAAACATGGTTCTTTAGTCGAGAAAAACAAAAGAAATTCTTTTTCTATTCGTGTGTGTGTGTGCGTGTGTGTTCGTTTTCTTTTCTTTTTCATGTCTTCTCTTGACTTTTTCTTTCGTTCTTTTTTTCATTAGTTCAAATGATGTTATATTATGCAGAAACATATCTATAAAAACAAACAAACAAACAAACAAACAAAATCAGACTAAGAACATATTAACCAAGAAGCAAAAGAAAATCTCGTGATTGTGAAAAATTCTTTCTAGATAAGAAAAACCAAACAAAGCAAACAAAATCAATTCATGTCGGATGATTTAGAATACCGTCCATCTCCGCCGCCAGACTTCGATGCTGATGATGATGAAAATAAAGACGATGATCAAATGTTTAAATCTGCTAATCTGCCCGTTACAGACGATGTGCCATTAAGTGAAGATGATGATAATCCATTTGGTGATGCCGATGAAAAACCAAAGCCACCAACAGCATCCTTGGTTTTAACGGAATCAACACCAATTACACAGGAATCTCAGGTGGTAAACAATAATAATAATTCTGATAATTCAACTAATCATGTCGTTGATAATCAACAATCAATAACAAATGGAAAATCTGATGAAACAACAGCAACAACAGCAACAACAACAGCAGCAGCAGCAGCAGCAGTAAAAGCAAAACCTTCTAATGAACCAAACATTGAAATTACTGTTAGTGATCCAACGAAAGTTGGAGAAGTATGTAGAAATGCAAACAAAAAGAAATCGACAGCAAGATAATTCTTTGATATTTTTTTAGGGAATCTCATCGTATATGACCTATCGTATAACAACCAAAACTTCATTACGCTTTTTTAAGGCAACTGAATTTTCTGTTAATCGTCGTTTCAGTGATTTTCTTGGTTTACATAATAAATTAGTGCAAAAACATTTGCAAGTCGGTATCATACTTCCGTCACCACCGGAAAAAGATTCATTTGCTATGGCTAAAGTTAAAATCTCTAAAGATGAAAATATTCCATCGGATTTCATCGATCGTCGTCGTTCGCAATTAGAACGTTATTTAAATCGTTTAGCTCGTCATGAACGATTAGTTCAAGATCCTGATTTTCGTGATTTTATTGAAATGTCATCGGATCTACCTCGTTCATCGAGTACACAAGCATTGAGTGGCGCTGGTGTTCTTCGTGTTCTATCGAATCTTTCGAATTCCGTTACCAAATTAACAATTAAAACTACTGAACAAGATCAATGGTTCGATGAAAAACACACATTTATAGTTGATTTGCATACAAATTTCAAACAATTATATTCTTATTTCAATAATCTTTTTACACAACGTAAAGAATCAGGTCAAGCTCTCAAACAATTAGCAGCAACATTGAATCATCTAGCAACAATCGAAGAACATACATTGCTATCAAGTGCATTGATTGAATTAGCGAATGTCAATGAAAAACTCGAACAGATTAGCGTTGATCATTCGTGTAAAGAATATTCTGTGATTAGTGAATTAATCAAAGAATATGTTTCACTATTAGAAATGGTTCAGTTAGCATTTCAAGAACGCATTAAAATTCATCAAACATGGCTGAATGGTGAAGATACATTGAAGAAAAAACGTGAAACAAAAACGAAATTAGAACAAACATCGAAAAATGCCGATAAATTGCCAACAATTGAAATGGAAATACATGAATGGGAGGGTAAAGTTGAACGAGGTAAAGAAGATTTCGAACGTATATCAACAACAATCAAACAAGAACTCGAAATATTCGAGCAATTACGTATCGAGGATTTTCGAAATGCAATTCAAAACTATTTGAAATTATTATTAGAAGAACAGGAGAAAATCTTAGAAGTCTGGGAAAATTATTTACCTGAAGCAAATAAAATCAATGTATAAAAAAGCAAACTCAACCAACAAAAAAAATATTCTCGAATTATTCGTTTCTTTGTTTTTTTTTCGAGCACGACACAATTGTGATTAGTACTGTCTTATTTTTTATTCTCTGTATTTCTAAAATCTCGAGTCATATCATATAATGGTGTAACACAAATAACTTCTCTCTTATTTAGTCGCTCAACCAACAATTGTTGTTTTAAATGCATTCCACTGCTTCAGTATTCTTTTTCTTTAATCGGTGTGTGTGTGTGTGTATTCGTCTTTTATTATACTCTATACATAGAGAAACCAAACAAAAACTAAGCATTCAGTGAGAATTTTAAGGTGGCTTTTTTTCTCTTTCAGTTTTAGATATGCTTTCGATGATTTGGAAAGTACTTATTTGTATGATTTTTATTCGAAAAATTCTTGCACAACAAAGTTCAGTTCAAATACAGAAGATCGAAGCTGACCCACCGAATCCAAATGTTGGCGAAGGTTTGAAAATTCGATGTTTTCTAATCAATGTCGATCCATTTGCACAATATCCGACGCAAGTTCTATGGAGTATTCGACGATTTAGTATGTATTCGAAAATGAATTCTTCGGAAAAAAAAACGATCTTTTTTTTTCTTGTTTTCTACAGGTCAAGATCGTGATTTTCGTATATTGGCCTACGGTGGTTCGGTTCGAGATACGTTGAGTGGTCGTGTTAGTGCTCGAAAAGAATCTGAAGAAGTCTATGAAATTGTTTTTCGACCCGTTCAAGAGTCCGATTCAGGTGTTGTCCGATGTGAATTAGCCAATACCGAAGCGCAAGTTCGTCTCGAACAAACAATCAACGTTCTCGTACCGCCATCGATTACATTCATAACTCCCGATATTCAAGTACGTGCTGGCGATCCCGTTACACTCGAATGTCAAGCACAAGGCAATCCGCCGCCATTACTCATGTGGATCCGGCAAGGACAAGAATATCCAACCTCGTATAGTGGTTTGTATACAATTGAAAGTGTCAGTCGAGATGACCGAGGTTTGTACAAATGCGTTGCCGAACAACAAACCGGACAAAAGTTAACAGCTGAAAATTTTGTTAATATTTTCGTTGATTTCGATCCAACGGTTATATGCGATCAGGTTATTGTCGAGCAAGTGCCGAACATAAATGCCGATGCTGAAATAACTTGTCTAGCCGAAGCTTATCCGATGAGTGTATTGAAATGGGAATTTTCTCAAGGTAACACCAATGTTCGTCGTGCAATATCAAGCGGTGCAAAATATCGTATCGATACGAATATCGCATCGGACTCGATCGATAGTCGATACGGTAGTCGATTGATAATCAAAAATGTTGAACCAAGAGATTTTGGTAAATATACGCTTATTGTTATGGATGAAAGTAAACGACAAGCAAGTGCTTGGACAGAATTACGTCCGAGTTCGTATATTCGACCATTTAATCGAGCTATTTCATTTTTTCATCTTTCAACCTATGTTCTGATATTTTTCTGTCTGATTATGAATGCTGCTTTTCACTGATCTTTACATATCTGTCTTGTTTTCTTTTTTTTCGCTTTTGTACATAATAATAACATTTATCTGACTTCCGTCATTTTGTTTCTGTTTGTTTGTTTTTTTATCTTTATACAATAGTTTCTACGTAGTTGTTTGCTAATGAAATTAGTTTTCTTTTTATACAATATTTGAAATAAATGATATTATGTATTCAATGAAAATATAAACTTTGTTTGTGATTAGTGAGAATTTATTTTATTTTTTCAACAGTTTTTTTATGACTAGACTGAGAGAGAGAGAGAAAGAGAAAGGAGAAAGATTTTATTCTAAATATTCAATGTGTTTATAATATGTGTTCGACAATTGAAATCGTTGAAGATTAGTAACCATTTTCGTTATCATTATCAAGTGATTTGCTACGTGTATAAGAAAATGAACTATGATTTTCATTCATAATTAATGACTAAGAAAATACAAAAATAATTTCATAATTCTCTTTGTTTTTCTTCTCTTACCATTTTTTCATCTTTAACCGGCGGATTTCGTAGAAATAACATGAATGGTGCATAGCAAAGACAAATAAATGAAACAATATGAAGCATACCACGAAAACCAAATGCATGAACTATAAAACCACTTAATGCCGGGCCTAGACAAAATTACATATTGGCAAATTAATCAATTTACAAAATCATCGATTGATTCATTTACCAACAGCAAAACCAAGACAAAATGCAACATCAGCTATTGCATAAACACTTCCATAAACCGATGAATGACGAATATCGACTAGATAGCCCATTGTTGGCATCATCGATGAATCGACCATACCAATAGCAAAACCAAGAATACCATTCGGAATAATTAAACCATAGATACTCGTTGCCATTGGTACACCAATTAATGCAATAGATATACATACCATACCAATCATACAGCATAACCATCTAAATATTTGAATACAAAGACAAAAAAAACAATGCATTCTCTCTCTCTCTGTGTTTTTAATTCACAAACCTTCCCATTTTATGAGCCATAGGTCCGAATAAATTCGTTCCGATTAAATACGAAATCGATGCAGGTAAAAACGCAATTCCTGAATAAGAAAATCCATCGTATACTTTCCTCTTGTCAGTTAATTTTTTGTTTACCTTGTTGAAATTCACTTGCTTTCATTGTTGTCATCATCCAAATGGGCAAGGATGGTTCTAACATGGCAATACCAACATTACCAAATGAAATTGCACCTAGAACAGAACATATTTTCAAATTCAAATCCATCATTTGTATTACTAACCCGCAGCTATGAGAATATACGGATCTTTGATCAATGTTTTCAGTGAAGTGCCTTCGACCGGTTCACCGGATACACCAGGTTTCAAAACCATTAGTTGTAAAACTATTTTCCAAAAGTCAAAATATTTTTGCATTCTCTAGCCGTTATTCATCTTACATCCGTCGAAAAATCCTAACGCGGCTAGAATTAAGAATGGTGATGCTTTGCCAACATATTCGTACATAAATCCGCCGAATGGTGGACCCACTAAACAAATCGAATGTTCATTCAATGAATATCATTGTTCTTTACCTAAAACACCAAGTGCCAATCCGCCTAACGCAGTGCCCATAGCTTTGCCTCGTTCTTCATCATCCGGATATCGTTCTGCTAACATTCCTAGACCTGAACAACGAAAATTTCTTTAAATATTGATCATTTGTTCTGTTAGTATTTATATTTATTTACCTGACACACTCGAACATGCCGAACCAACACCTTGAATAGCTCGAGCAACGAACAAAAGTCCAAAACTTTTACTAAATGCAAATGCTAATAAACAAAATAGACTGTTCAAACAGAAAGAACTTCCTCGTTTTTTTTCTTCTCGTGTCTTACTCAGAGTCGATATGAACATAATCACAAAGCCAGAAAACATCGGTATACTATAACCGATTCTAAAAACGTCACATCACATGTATTCGATTCGTTTTGAATAAAAAAATTCAATTCAATTTCTACCGATTTGTCAATGGTCCAATAAAAGGATTCGCTATCAATTGAACCAGAGCTTTCGATGCAAACATAAGTCCAACCCATTGATTTTCCTTTTTTTAAGAGAAAGAAAAACACAGGCAATTCTTTTTGATCTTTTCCTATATGCTTATATTTCCGTTTCGATAGTTCACGACTTCATACGGATATATTTAGTCAAAGAAAATGTCTTACATTTTTTAAAATAATCGTTCGTTCTTTATTTGCTGCGTCACTTCTATTTGCATACCAATCGACCGTCCAATTACAAGTTGCACGAAGTTCAGTACGTAGTTCCATTGGATGTCGAACGAAATAACTTCGATGATTAACTAATTCTGGATTTGAACAATTTTTAATTAAAGCTTTATATGTATCTTCAATTGTTGTATTTGGATTTTGTAAATGATAGAGATAATCAGGTATAATTGGAACTTTAGATATCGAAAGAATTAGATTTTCAATATAAGAAGAAGAAAAAGCAATAACTAATAAAACTTACCCACGGTTGTTAGAAGCATATTATCAAGAAATAAAGCGACGAAGACAATGAATAGAATGAGAGCACGTGACGATCGCCATTTGTACCAAAAATCTTTGGCACTGTCGATGATTGAATTAGGCATCATGGGTTTTCTTAGGATGATTTGAACTAGAAGAGAAAATCCGATTGTTAAATAATCAAACCAATAAATGAGAATTTGGAATTATATGATCGGATTAGGAAATCAATGATCGATATGTCATAAAAATCAAAGCAAGAAGAGGACAAAAGATTTTCAAGTAGATTTAACCTACGTATTTATAGAGAAATAGAAGAGACAAAAGAGAAAGAGAAAGAGAAGAAGAAGAAGAAGAAGAAAAAGTAATCGAAATAGGAAAAAAAAGAAAAACGATGATGATGGTGGTGGTGGTGGTGGTGATGATGATAAGTGTGTGTTTGTTTGTTTGTTTGCTCAATTTTTTCTTTCATTCTTTCTGATCGATAGATAGGCTTCCGGTGAGACCACAAATCTTGTCAAACTTTTTCCTAGACTGATGCCATTACTATTTCTTCTCTATTGACCGTCATAATGTCGTTTAACGTATCTATCGATATAATTGTTCTGTCGGTTCGTTTGTCTTTGTTCTCCCTCTCTGCAACGTACATACATATATATATATATATAATAAGTCTCTATCTCAACGCACATATGTAAGCATTTTTGAATGCAATTGTAATTATTCTCTAGCTCATAACTGTGATTTACTATTTATGAATTCATTGACGAAGAATGAGAAAAGTAAAACCAAAGAAAAGAAATGTCAACTACAGATGAAATTAAAGTATTCGAAGAGAACAAAAAAAAATGAGAGAATCAGCAATATATTAGAGCAAGTAGATTTTGTTTGTTCCGTTGAAATATATGACAGCCGAAGATGATGACGTCTTTAGATGAGAATCTGTTAAATCAACGCATTTACGATGTTGATAATGGAAAGTAGGCATGATGCAGACGCGAGCAAAGAAAAAACGTTGTTCTGCTCTTTTCTTCTTCTTTTTCTTTTTAAATAAATGATTGAATGTTAAAAGAACAAAACATCTGTTTAATATTATTGTTATTATTAATATTATTTAATATAATTATGAAATCAAAGAAATGTCCGCTGATCGAGACCAAACGCGTTCGATTTCTTCTGAAATTCGATCGTATACATATGTAGAGCAGACGAGGAAAGAACGAGAACTTCGGATGTCATTCAAAAAATCATTCGAGTTGTTATGATAATTTACAAGTCGACTGAACAAAAGACGAATAATAATCATCTAACAACAAAAAACAGCGAGCTAGACCAGAAAGAAAGAGCAAAAAAGACGACATGAAGATGATGATCATTATTATTATCATCTGCATTGTGACGACTTCCTTCGATTAGCATAGATCGAATCACGCGTACACAACCAATCTTCAATCATGCGTTTGTCATCATGCATCGACATACAAAAGAAAACGAATAAATTGGATATTTAAATAGACAACAACAACAAAATCTAATTTACACAAAAAGACAAACTATTATTTAGAAAGATCTTTATTTTGTTGTTTTTAATTGATTGAATTAAATTAAATTAAAACTAAGAAGTATTGTTAAACAATGAATAAGAATATTTGCACTTGAACAAACGATAACTAAAATTAATAGTGGAAATAAATTGGCGTCTGATTTTTGTAAGAAGAGTTTATATTTAAAAATCGTCTAAAAAAAATCGAGAATTTCAAATAGAAAAGGCAATGATTTGTTTTTTTTACATGATATGTAATATAGGTCATATAAATGATTTGAATCAATGATAAACTGTAGAATATGATCAAGATGAAACGAGACGTTTTCGTATTTGTCTAGAATTGATAAAAATCAAATTGAAAACGAAACTCGAATATATGATGTTAATCAATTCAATACTAGATGAGTTCCCATTGATAACCAGATTAGTACAAGAGAAATGCCCATAGAACAAAAAAGAATTTGATGAAAATCATTATTTGATTGATAACGAATAGTTAAAATCAATAATGAAATCTAAATAAACGAGATTTTTCTTATTTGATAATTGTTCAATTTTATTTCTCATTAATTACTATTAACATCGAATCGAGATGTAATAACCATGAAAATGCTGATGATTTAACATGTACGATTTCTTTGTTTGACCTATAGACAATTTTACATTCGTTTTTTTTTCAAAAAGAAAAAATAGAATGTTCTTACGAGAGGTTCTTTCGATATTTATGAACCATCCAATTCGTCCATGGAAGTAAGAGAATAAGTAAAATCGATACTAAACTTAATCGAATCTTTGAGGAGAAAAAACAAACAAATTATAAAAAGTGTATTCGTGTTGATTAGCAAATCATTACGATCATCATGAAAAAATCCTCATTTCGACGATTATACAAGGCAAGAAATCGAACATAGAAATGTATTCCTGTATAAGCTGTTAACAATACAATTGATAGAGTAGTTAAAACAGCATTTGTAATTTCTGAAAACAAACTCAAGGCTAATCTAGGAAATTATTCGAATTTTTATGTATATACGACAAAAGATAGCTGTTGATAGTAAGCAAATGAGTACATAGACTAGAATTGAAAAACAAACAAATGATTGAATTCTGTAAAAGGAAATTTTTCATTGAATTCGACAAACTTGAATGAATAATGAATAGAAGATAAATAGGAAATTCATGATTTTTTGTTTTTGGTAAACTTTTCATTTGATGATAGTTCAGAAGTAATAAAACTGAAACAATGCTCAAACTAATTAACGCATAGAACCATCGTTGAAAATTAAGATTTTGTTTATTTAATTTCAATTTTTCATCGTCGATCATTTGCAATTGCATGTTGTCTATGAATTGTTCTAAAGCCAACGACATGTCATTGAATTTCACTTCTTTCTCGTTCTCGTTCTTTTTTTTTCGTTGTACGTGCTTATTAAAATCCCTTTTTGAAATAAAACATGAGAAGGTTCATTCTTGTTCTAATACTTGTTGGATTAGAAATTATTCATTGAGAATAAATTTTTTTATTGATATTTGAAAATAAACGAAACAAAAGAAGAAGAAAAAAAGAAGATTCAGTCAAAGTCAAACTCTCAGCACCAAATGACGTAGTACGCAAACGAGCAGAAAACAAAAGATCGAACAAATTCTCAAAATTTGTCACGAACATTTGGTGATGTTTGAATTGAGATATGTCGTGCTTCGATCTCTTGATCTTCACCATCATCATCATCGTCGTCCGTTTCGTCTTCTTCAGCTATATTCGACAGAGTAGCATGTATAGCACTCAGATCTCTGATAGCTTGAATTGGATTGATATTTGATTCGTTTGTTTCATTTATTTGTAAAATCGGTTCAGAACTTGATGTTAATATTGTTTGACTGGAATTATTTTGATTGAGATTAGGCATTGATAGTGTACTTGAAACCGATTGTAAAGCTGAAAATGTTGTGTCAGGTGCTGAATCAAGATTACTATCGATCGAACGAATTTTCTCTAATGTTGAATAGAAATTATGTTTGAATGCAAAGAAATTTTCTTTAATCAATGGATTTGTTTCTTGTGTTAATGTTGTTAATAATTCTCCGACAACTATTACACCTTCATTCAATAATAAACTATTTTTAGCAAGATCTTCACGTGTTTCATCGAGACGATTCATCATTTCGAAACGTAACATTTGTATATCTTGTTTTAATTCTTCGAAATCGCCTTCACGTATCTCATCTTGTTCTTCACGTTGTTTATGTAAGAGAAAACGTTTTATGACACGTTCCATAACTTTTTGATAAGTAAGAGTTTGATTAACATCAAACGATTTTCGACGAGCTCCATTGGAATTTGTTATTTGTCCATTGGATACTGTTGATATTGGTCTATTATTATTATTATTTGAGTTACCATTTTGATTATTGTCTGTTGTATTTCGAATCATGATAGGTAAAGGTGCATTATTATCCATCGCATTTAAATTATCCGAATTATCCGATGATTTCTTTCGACATTGGAAGATTCGTTGATAGAGATAATAGAAACTCTTAGGAGTTGGAATTAAATTAAATGGAACTGGTAATGTTCCACCTAAAAAACAATAATAATTTCGTTTTGTTTTTATTTAAAATTATTGACTTTAGTTTAGTTTTTTTTCTACCTTCTTTTATATATTCCATATAGAGTTTACTTCGTGCAAATTTCCATTCAACATCAGCATGTTCTTCAATAGTTTCATAAGATTTCGACATCATAGCAATAAGCATATTTAATAAAACAATAACACTTGCAATATTAAATGTTCCATAGATAAAATAGCCAATCATTTCGGTAAAACGATTCTTGTAATTACCTAATTTAACTCCATCTTTTTCCGAAAGACCAAATAGAGACCAAAAAACAGTTTTAAATGTTCCACCCATTCTAAATGAATACGAGAAAAACAAATCATTTTAATAGAGAATTCGTCGTTTGTAAATCAACATACGTTCCGAAATATGTTTCAGCTGGCAAAGGTGGATCATCATCTCCGAGTACATGATCAGTTACTTGAACTTTACCGCGAACTGATTCACTATAATACCAAAAGAGATTATTTAAACCGAACATAAATCCACAGAATATAATTAAAAATATAATTATAAATTTGCCAATATCCTAAATGATTAAAATCGAACAAGTTTTATTTAAAAACAAAGAAAAACTTTTATTCTTTTACATACAGACATCATTCGACCGAGTGAGATTTGTAACGGTCCGAGATGTTGAATAGCTGGCAGAAGAAAACAGATCCGAGAAAAACTAAAAATATTTGCTATAGCAAATAGACCTTCTGCCACATTGACAGGATCGAATGCAACCCAATAAAATCGATCTAATAGCAAACAGAACAAATCATCAAATCTTTACACGAAAAAAAAACAGAAGAATGAAATCAATTTCTACCAGCATTTAACCAGTAAAAAATCTGATAAATTTCGTATTGTTGCTTTTCATCTAAGTTATAGAGTCCGCCGAGATTATTCAGAAATGTTTGATCACTTAATTTTTGTATTGCAAATGTAACCTAATCAAATAAAAAACAATTAAAACACTACGAGAAAAATTCAATGATCTACTTTGAAAAATACGTAATATTTCAAAGCAAACGATGATATATATAGAATATTCATGCATGAATCGACAATATTATTCCATGATAAAAGATAATCTTTTAAACCATCCATATAACCTTGTTTGATTTCATGCCAAAGAAAACCAATAACGAATACTGTTATTGCAATATCGATCCATGTTGGTGTATAATGTCGATAATAGAAGTCATCGACTTGCGGATAATACAAGCAACGATTCGAATAGTTGTATTTGCAAAGATCAATGGTTTTATTTAATAATCGAGAAACATTCGGTTTTGAAATACTTAAACGAGCTAAAGGCTTTTTATATTCATTGGCAAATAAAAGACTCGACAAAATAATTAAAATTATAAAAATAGCGTACGATATTGTATGACCAATAAATTTAATACATGGTTGACGAATAAATTTTTGAAACTAAACAACAAAATTTTTCATTTATGTTATCAAAAGAAAAAAAACAGTCACAACGAATATCGATCTACTTTGATTGTTTTTTTTGACCATGATGTTAGAATATAAACAATGCATGCAACTGGTAATAAGAAAACGTAAGCAAGAATTAATAGAAAAATTAAAAGCGGATTTAATTTGAAGAAATTTCGTATATCACTATGCCAGATTTCGACAAGTTTTTGTTGACAATTTGAATGTGCAACAAACTAGAAAGAAATCAGATGCATGAGATTATTTAATGAGTGTGTGTTTTTTTTACAGGTTTCTCTTCGTATTTAATTGCAAGATAAAGCCGAGCTAATAGAACATATTTTTCTTCGGTTTCTTTGCCAGTCTTACCAAGAACACAATCGAGTTCTTTATGACCGCGAACTTTATCTAATAATTTGACTGCATAAGCACTCAATTGATCAGCGAGATTGATATATTCATTCTAAAAAAATTCAAATACACAAAGTTTCATTCGAAAGCTCAGTACTTTGAAATATTTTTCTTTGCCAGATAAATCTCTTAGTTCATGTCCAAGTTCAAATGCCGTTAGAATCGGATCAATCGATGCTAAACTTATATAACTTTCACTTGCTAGACCACGATAGGCATTTAAACGTGATTGTGCATGACGTAATGAGTCAAATTTGAATTTATTATGACATTCTTGACATTTACAATGATAATCATGTGGTTTGGTTATTCGATCTCCACCACGTAGAAGTAATTGAACTGAAACAACAAGAATAAAATTACAAATCGATTTCTTTGGTTCAACATACCGATTTCTGTTCGATTATATTGCGAAGCAAGAATCAATGGAGTAATATCAGGCGCAAATTGTGCATCATCAGATGATGGTGTTTGCCAAAATGAATCGTCGTTGCCTGTAAAAACTTTTTTGTCATTAAGAACTTTAAATTTCGGATGACGAAGACAAGCTTCAGCTATTTGAACATGTCCAAGATAGATGGCAAGCAAAAGAGCTTCACGCATTTTTTGTCCATCACAATGTGCCAATAATAATGTCACAACCTAATCGAAAGAAAGAGATCAAGATTTGTTGTTGTTTTTTTTGTAACAATTAATTTCTACTTCGAGATGTTCATTTTCAATTGCCAATCTCATTGCTGTCCGACCTAATTGATCGGTGACTTCGATATTAAATTTCGGATTTTCTTCGAGTATTCGATTGACTGTATTATAATCTCCATTTTCACACGCATGAACAAATTGTTCATTGATATTAATTTCCTAGGAAAATAAAATCATTTTCGAAACGAACATTTTTCTCTTTCAAATCAGCATACTCCATTTCGTCCATCATTAGTATACATTTGTTTGTACAAACTTGCTCGTCCACCTGCATAGCCAATTCCATATCCGCCGGCTCGTTTACGCATGTTACCTTGCGACCGAGCACTAAATCGTTTGGCTTGAAATGTTGCTAAAGCACTACTACCGATTGTCGACATATTAATTTGTTGCTTTCATCAACTGATGTAGGCTATAGATAAATATTGATCTTTAAAAAAAAACCGTACGAACGGAAATGTGCGAAGTTAAAGTTCTTTTTTTTTGTTCTATCGATTATGCAGGTTTAGTTCATTAGGCTTCTATAGTTGTTTTCAGAATTTAGTTTTGAGAAGAAAAAACAAGAAGAATAAAATCAGTAAATGAGGGAGAAAAAGGAAAAAAACATAGCGTTTTTCCTTGTTCAATCTGTTGAAGACGATAAGCAGATGTTAGACTATAGCGTGTTCCTATTTATTTATTTTTTATCCTGATAGATTGATAAGAGAACGGAACGCATTTGAAAGATCAAAAAAAAGTATATTCGAAGATTAAATATCATCTATCTATTCGATATATTAGATGTTATGTTTTATTTCATGAGATTAAAAGAAAAAGCAAAATAAAAGTGCACCTGTATGTGTTAGAGAAGAAGCCAAATGTGATTCTTTATCAAAACTAGCGAGTTCAACAAATGACATGATGTCTACAGGAAACGGAATACTTGCATTGGATGATGATTTTTAGTTAAAAAAAGGACAGAGAAAGAAGAAAACTGAGAGAAAAAAATGACAAATGATCTGTTTTATAAACGTGTCATTTAACATGGAGAACACATGACAAATATAGATATTTGAATAATGATGAAAAGGAAAACACTGGATATTAAAAAAAACAAAGCGTATATTTATTTTTCAGGGTTTAACTTTGATTCAAGTTATTTAATTTGAAAATTAAAATGAAAAAGAAAAAAGAACGAGATCGTTTGTAGAGGACGCAATAATAACGAACTCGATCGATAGATAAATAGAGAAAGAATCGAAAAAGAAGATAGTTGTTTCTTTATATTTGAAAATGGTGAATACAACCGTTAGATTTGAAAATAATCATAATCCAACAACGAATTCGAATTCGTCATCAACAAGAATATCATTTCCAAAGCCAACTTATTATCAAGAATATGTTTATTTAGTTACGGGAATATGTGTATTAATTATTCTTTGTATACCAAATATATTTTCGATGATAAGAAGTTATGAAGATTTTGCTTATGATCTTCTATTTATGTTTCATGCAAGTTTGTGTGAATCATTTCTCGGTTTTATTTTTACTTATTTTCTTTGTTGTTTAAGGTTGTCTTATTTTATTCTTCATTTCCATTGTATTTTTTCAAAGTAAATACAAATGATCATTGTTCTCTCTCATTTGCTTATCTTTTAATTAGATGTTGGAAATGTTTCAACGACAATAATTAGTCTTATTTTGTTGGGAATATATAAGATGATTCATTATTTAATTCGTTATCGATATTGTCGAGCGAATTTTCGACGGGATTTTCTGTTTTCTACAGTTTGTTTCATTTTTCGAATTCAATATATAAAATTGAACACAAAAACATCGTGCTATTTTAGATTCAATTAATTGGATTGTTTACGTTCATGATTATTTATATTATCTGGAGTTATTTCTTAATTCGAAAGAAATCAACAGAAAATCAAATGAATTCAGACTTTAAGCAAAAACGAATATTTTATTCGTTTGTAGCTTTAGATTTCATGTTAATTGTAAATTATATTTTTCGGTCAACATTTTTTAAAATTTTATTTGAATAGATTTCGACATTAATATTAAGCATTCGTTCACCGGAACAATTCGGTTTATATGAAATTCTCATTCTATCGATAGGCATTCCATTGGCTTTACTTTGGTTGATCATCGGAATATTAATGGTAAATAAAATAATCTTAAAACAAACGTCATTTCTCTCTTCTTCGTTTTTCTTTCAGTCGATCTATTCGAATTGTTTATTCATAAGTTTGTTCTATATTTTCTCGTTAATTCAGCCGTTTTATATAGTTCATCTGGTGTTTAAATCGATACATGATTTAAATAATCTTTCGGGAGAATTCGATCGAATGAACGGATTTATGTCGTTATTTATAATTATATTTGTTTGTATAGGTACGAATTTAGTCGTACATTTATCAACAAGTATAACAGCGTGTTGGATGTTAACAAAAACTGAAAAGAATATTTTCAATACACGTTGGATGTGGACAAGTATTGAAAGTATTTAGAAATCTATTTCGTTTATTTTTTGTTCTTGTTCGTTTAGTTGTTTAGTTGTTTGAGTGTATTTCCGTTTTTGTTTTGTGTATGTGTGTCGATATATTTTGTAGATAAATAAAAAAAATGGCAAATAGACTTGATGAACGTAATGAAAGTTTTAATATCGATGAACTCGAAGATTTAATATCCAATGAAGACGAATTTATGCCCAAACCGAGTCAAATCTCATCGAGTATTACACAAGCACAGAGTTTAAGTTTGTCATTACAAAAAGCATCGACAAATACTCAAAATAAACAACAACAGTCACTTAATCAATCGCTTAATCAAAAAGAAAATAATGTTTTAACTATCAAAACATCGAATATACCGGGACCTGTTGGTTTACTGCCGATTCTTGTAAGTTATGATCTTTTTGATTAATGAAAAAAATATTCGATGATTTAGAATACAAAAGACGAAATGAAACGGATAAAAGAAGATAAAACAGCTCGAGACAAAATCGTAACAAATGAAGAAAATCTTAATAATAAACGAACAAAAGCTTCGTCGGATGTAAATACTCGTGTTTTGTTTCTTTGCCTAATGATTTTTCGAATAGCTTTTCAGTCTGAATATTATGAATTATCCATCATATGGATTAGCTCTTCAACAATTAAAAAACATATTTCATTGTGAACCGATTAGTATCGAAACAGCACTTATGAAAGTAAGATCAAGACGAACTAAATTCGGATGATAATGTTTTCTATTTTGAATATAAAAAAAAACAATCAGGCTCGGTTAGGTATTAAAAAACGTATTCCACTTATGTGTGCAGCTGTAACACAATATGATCGACAAGAGAATACGATTTTACTCGATAAATCAGGTTCGATTCTTTCATTTAAACTATTTCAAAAATCTTCTCTTTAGCTCATATTCGAGCAACATTCATCGGTGATGATGAATTGCTCGACAGCTTCAATATTCGTATTGGTCATACGCTTGTCTTACGAAATGTAAAAATCTTATTCAAACCGAACAATAAGTAATTATATAGTTCTCTTATTATTAATTTTAGGTAGCAGTTTTCACTTCTGTTCGTCGTCGACATCATTATGTGAATATTCATGTACAAAATATTATTGCTATTCAAGATCCGTTATTGGATAGTTTAAGCTTGTCTATATCAAGTCAAAATTATCAACAGGAAAAAACGACGAAATCAATTGAAAATGAAATATTTGCCTATGAAGATTCATCGACTTGGCAAAATGAAACATTTCGTGTATTTTCTCAATCGGATAACGAAGATGACGAACAACGACCGACGAAAAAATTTCAATCATCAAATTCAGGTTTTAATCGTGTTAAATCAAAACCTGTGCCAACAACAACAACGAGCAAGAAATTTCAAGGGACAATTTCGACTAAAGCTAGCTCATCGACAAGCACAGTCGTTCAAACAAATCAACCACAACCAATTGAAACGGATCTCAACATCGAAGGTAAATCTTATTGTTTGTCAAAACAAAAAATGTTTTTTGTTCTTTCAGATTTTAATAATGATTTTTTTTCCGATTGGTAATCGTAGTATTTTATCTGTTCAAGTATTGTACGTTCTCTGTAGATTATCTTACTGTCATTTATTTGTATAATAATAAAAAACAAACAAACGTGTAAGAGAAAGAGAGACGAGATCATATTATGCATATAAATAAAAAAGATTTTCATGTACTTCTTGTTTCTTCATTTGTTTGAGACAATCGATGTTGAAATGTTTTCGAAGCATTTCCTTTTCTTGTTAATACTTCGTTGATACCTCATTGATTCCCGTTAGAATTTCACCTTTACTATCATTACTATCATCATCCACATCTGGTGATAAATCCGTTTGATCGTCATTCGAAATAATATTCAATGTTATATT